>JAEEGJ010004280.1_pt1 | contig 49223 bp, 37 predicted proteins | sample 8958761 | NCBI WGS metagenome assembly JAEEGJ01 (sample SAMN16246546, study PRJNA631951) | gut metagenome | biome: gut microbiome; feature: rumen; material: RS-attached | host: Bos | place: Iran: Karaj | collected 2018-10
ACAGGAGCAAACTGTCGATTACAGACTATCTTTCTGTGCTCTATCATACAGATAGGCCATTATCAGATTATGAAGCTCGTGATTTGCTTTATAAAACAGTACGCGATGTCTGTACTGAGGACGGCGAATATACCGAACTTTCATTATATCCGCATATAGGGAATGATGAAGTAATTAGTCCAATCCTTTTCCAAAAAGTAAATCTGGCTATTTATTATTTGAGGAAGATGGATTTAATAGCTGTAGTCCGACAGTTTGAAACGTGGAATGAAGAAGTGCAAAGAGCTGTTTTCAGCAGCTCAGAGTACAAAGCCGTTTTAACAGCGGACTTGAGTGAATATGTAAAACATGAAGCAAGGGCAAAAATCGCAAAGAAATATGGTTATCTCGCATTGGATTACAAATACAAGACTGAGGCTTTTTGTATCGATAATATTCTAACCCCACGTGAATGGTTCAAAGAGAATACAATTAGTGAAGACCCTATATTACCCTTCGAATCAAAGGCAAAGGACACGGAATTACCCTTCGAACCAGAGGCAAAGGACACGATTTTGCCATTTTAATATCGCTTTTTCACAAAATATAAGTAAATTTGCAGCATGAAGTACAGATTGGTTATTATACTACTGATGTTTATGTTTGTGGGGAGTGCAGGAAATGCCCAGACTTTCCGCGATAACAACAACATGCAGCTTGGCAAAGTTGAGTCAGACGGCACAGTTCGCAACGCCAATAACATGCGCCTTGGCAAGATCTACGACGATGGAACCATCAGAGATAGCAACAATATGAAACTCGGCACTATCGAGAAAGATGGTACCATCAGAGACAAGAATAACATGCGACTGGGCACAGTCAGTTCAGATGGAACAGTACGTGACAACAACAATATGTGTCTAGGTACTATCAGCTCTGACGGCACCATACGCGACAATAATAATATGAGGATAGGAACTGCTAGCGGAATTAACACGAGATATGCTGCAGTGTTGTTTTTCTTCGAGCTCTTTTAATATGCACAGTTTGGACTATTTGTGCAATAATACGCAAAAAGTAGCTCCAAAACTTGCATAATACAAAAAATTCTTATACCTTGCACTTCGATAATAATTAGTTATAAAAAAATGATAATGAAAGAGAATCCTTTGATAACAAAACTAAAAGAGTTCCAGATGGAATATGCCCATAGTTTGCATAAAGATGACAGGGAAAGTAAATTGGCTGAATTATTTATGGGTTTGGCAAGATACTTATTATATGGCGGATATTTCCATTGTAGTGAGAGGTATAATCTTTATATCACAAGTGTAGAATTCTACTACCACGAGGAAAATGGTGTAATTAAAGATCCCATCATGTATCATCGTAACAAAAAGAAATGGGTAAAGAATAAGAAAAAAGGGGAACCTAACAAGATGATTGAAATAACAAAAGACTATTTTAAAATTGGCACTCTAAATCCGCACGTATCAGGTGTAGATATAACCTTTGAAAATGGCGACTTAGAGCTAAAATATAGAGCTTCTGCACTTATTAGGGCATTTGTCGTTAAGGGTAAAGGAGTGAAAGAACCAAAAGAAGATGGTCGATCAACATATGTTTATGATTATCTATTTGACGGCTTATCTGTTGACAAAAGCAATAATTCTTTGGAATGGAAACCAATAGAGGAACCTGAGATTCCCTTGGAGTCACTTCCAAGAGCAAAGAGAAAGAATGTATATGAATATGTTTCAGAAGAAAAAGCGAGAATAAATAATATTGATGTAGAAAAAATGAAGTTTTACGATTCTGAATATTACAAAATAGACAAGCTATGTGATAGAATGTGGAGGTATTCACGATTTGATAGCATTTTCAAAGATAAAATATAAAACAGAATGATTACAGATAATCATAGTTATGAAAATGAAAAGGATTATTTGGCTATTTTTATGTGCATTGTTTATTGCATGTCAACAGGATATTTCTGGTACATACAAGTCGATAAAACCATCTGATCAATTAGAAAAGGAATTAATCATAATTGATTGGGATGGAGATCGATATTTTGAAAGGGCTATGATAGGACACGCCAACGAGTTATATACCGATGAGTCCCAAAAGCCCAATCGACATGCCAGAATTGAATATGACTATAGGGCTTATGTAAAAGGGAAACTCGAAAGACAAGGCAAAAAGTACATTGCCAAAGAATTAAAGGCTGGAATAGATATAGACGAGGAGCATTTAACAATCAACAATGCTTTCCTTGAACCATTGCCGAAAATAACTAAAGAAGAGCTGATAAAGTATATTAAGGATGCTTTTGACAATGGTATAAAAGAGAAATACGATGATGAAACAACCATCCAGTTTGTCATAGAAGGGAATAAGCTAATTCCTGTGGGCGGTAATGAGGTGAACGACTATTTCATAAAATTGGTAGAATAAATTTGATATTATTCTATGACTGATAGGCTCTACGCAAAATACATGTGGCTCATATCCACCATCTATGATGCTGGCAAGATTTCGTTTGAGGATATTGCCCGCAAATGGGACGATGCGTATATCAATGATCTGCACCAACCTTTGAAACTGCGAACATTCCACAATCATCGAAATGCGATTCTGATGCAGTTTGGGGGTGTGATAGAATGCCAAAGGGGCTCTAACCTATATTATATTGATAACCCTGATGCGCTGGAGAATGATTCTGTCAACCAATGGCGGTGGGTCAGGGGACGGTTCTTTGACCCACTCAAATAATTGCCGAGACTGCCAAATAAATAGTGGTTTTTATTAGTATAGAAGAGATTTTACTATCATTTACTTGCAATTATGATAAATTTCGTATCTTTGCCCGCATATTTAACTTATTAATGAAAGGAATGAATAACATCTGTAGTATCAACCAAAAGTGGGTCAGAGAACCGTCCCCTGACCCACCTTCTATTATTCGCTCTTTACAACGAGGGTGAAGGGAGTTGAGGTCATGAAGCCCTCGTAGTTGCCGATACCACGGAGTTCCCAGCGGAAAGTACCTTCTCTCAGTTCGTTGGCATCTGTCCACCAGTCAGCTTCTCCGCCATACCTCTGCAGTTTCAGCACATAGTCGATGTTCTCCTGCATCGACACGAGCGGCGCACCGATCTCGTCGTAGACATCGGGCAGGATAGCCGTCATGCCCTCACCCTCGGTGAGTACGTAGTCTACGCCATCTTTCTTCAGAGCGAACTCGGTGGCTCTCGTCGTGGCCGTGACATCCACACTTATGTCGCGCACCAAGTCGCAGTCGACGCTGACTGCACCAACCGGCATCCGGAATGTAGCCTCGGTCTTGTCGCCAACAACGGTGGCGCCGCTGGTATAGTAGAACCTGGCAGGCGCATTTCTAAGGGAACCAAAAATACCCACATAGCTACGGGGCATTCTTGCGACTGGGCCTTTGCTAGCGTCGCCTCCCAAAAGCGTGACATACATGTATACGCTGTCTCTTTCGTCAAATCCGTAGATCAGGTATGCCCCATCTTTCTTATCAGATTCGGAAGGAACCCACAGGGCAGCCTCTTCTGTCGTGACAGGCTTGAAGCCAGGCAGATCGTCGGCGACCAGATGGGTAGTGTCATTCGCCCAGGCAAAAGGCATGCTGAGCCTCGTCATGTTGATTACCAGACTTCCGTTATCCTCAAAAGTGACAGGGGCATTATCCACCTCTACACTGCGGAACTTGTAGCCCTTTGCGGCGGTGAGCGTCACGGTCTGGCCTTCTGTGGGTTCACTCGGACTGACGGTCACCTTGGGTGTCACCTCCCCACCCTCCTTGACAGTGACGGAGTTGGAGTTCTGCGGCAGAACGGGGTTGTCATTAGCACTGTTTGTACAAGAAGTGAATACACTTGTGCCGCAAATGAGGGTGGCGGCCATCACCCACTGAATCATCTTTTTCATTTTTTTTGTTTTGTTAGTTAATATTTTATTTCCTTGCATTCTTCGGCTGTTTGGCTACAAAGTTAAGCATTTACCTCTAAACAACCAAGAAATATTTGACCGTAGCATCGGTTTTTGCATATTTTTATACTCTTTTTGTTGATTTTGAAACAGATCTAGATTATTTTCGGAAGCCTATGGCTAGTCAAATAGTGTGGGTCAAAGAACCGTCCCTTGATCCGCTCAATTCTGACTGTCATGATCAACCCCTTTAGTCGCTGGGACAGGTACTTAGGTATGGTACTTAGGTATGACGTCTGCTATGACTCAGGCAGAATCTGTCCCCAAACACAGAACTCCTGACCCCGTGTGCGCTTGACCCCGTGTGCGCTCGATGTCAATCGAAATTTCGATTTACATGTTTCTCCCGTGCTGGTCCGGTGGCGGCGGCAACCAACCTGACAGACATGTTGAAGGCTAAAGATGGTGCGCACAGCACACTCCTGTCCCCGTGTGACACTGTCCTCGCGTGACATGTTACCTCGATGCGGGTCCCTTCTAGTGGCATACGACTAGTTTTTCAGCAAAAAAGTGTTCACAGATTTGTGAATATGGAATAATTTGATTATCTTTGCACCCAAAATAGAAATGAGAAATGATCGTAACATTCGAAGAAGACTATCTCAGGGAACTCTATGAGGACGGACAGGCCAGCGATAAGAAGCATCGCTTTCAGCCCCAAATCATTAAGAAATACACTCGTGTGGTAGATCTGATGATGGCAGAGGCAAACGTGATGGGCTTGACAAAATATGGCGGCCTACACTATGAGCATCTTCATGGAGACAAGGAGGGGCTCTCGTCGGTTAAAGTGAACGATCAGTATCGCATAGAGTTTCGAGAGATTATCGAGGGGGAAGAGACCATTGCTGAGATGGTAAGTTTAACAGAATTGTCGAACCATTATAAATAGATAAAGTTATGATACACGTAGAGGGAAAAGACGACAGAATGGTTGCTAACAACCTGGAACCACACTATCTGACACATCCAGGAGAGGTGATTAAGGATGAACTGGAGTTTCGTGGCATCAGTCAGCGACGCTTGGCTAAACTGATTGGTGTGCCTGCAAGTCAGTTGAACGAGGTCTTGAATGCTAAACGTCCTCTGAGTGCTGAGTTGGCGCTGCTTATCGGTCAGGCACTAGATTTGGAGGCTGCCCCTCTGCTTGCGCTGCAAATGAAGTACAATCTGCTGTCGGCCAAACGTAATAAATCATTCTTGGAGCGATTGAAAGAGATTCCAAGAATCGCTGCCATATTTTGATTGCGCACAGCACTACAGCACAGCACTCTGAAGTCCTCGCGTGATATGTTTCTCCTTAATGACTAATGACTAATGACTTAATGACTTCCGAAGATGGAGCCAGCCTCCGTTGCTATCAAGAAAAAGCGGGCCTTGCGGCTCGCTTTCTCTGTTGTTGTCAGTCTTCGTTTTCCAATATCCTGCGGTGGCCCGTGGTGTGGGCTCCGTTCAGATGACGATCGGCCCGTGGCCCAGACACGAAGTAGTGCTGATGGCCGTCAGGAAGGCCGTGAGCGCGGCTACTATCACCTTCACCGCCAACTCGATGATACGTTGCTTCTTCATACGATTTTCGTTTTTTTTCGGTGGTGCGGTGGTGCGGGGGACAGCCACTCTCGAGGCTGAAGGCGCGAGGTTACTCTTTCGGCAGAAAACTCCGCACTTAGTCTATTCTCGTACCTCCGTACCCCCGCGCCCCCGACCTTTAGCCGTTGCCGCCGCCGGAGGTGTCGCCGCTGTCGCTCTCGGGCTGCAGAGAGGTGTCGTAGGTCTCCTCGAAGGTCACGTCCTTCACCAGCGACTTGGCCACGACGTACTTCTGGCTGATCTTGCCCTGCTTGTTCACCTTCTGACCGACGACCACGCGCTCCGTCTCGGGCTGGAAGAGCACACGGCGGGTGGTGATGGTCTGGGCGCCGCAGTCCTCCTTCTCGGTGGTGCCGATGCTCGAGAAGCCGACCTTGAAGATGCCGATGCCGTCGAGTTTCACCTTCTGACCGAGTTCGAAGAAGTGCTTCATGGCGCTGCCCAGTTCGTCGAGCACGGCCTTGATGTCACTCTTCTTGACGCTCGCCTGCGTCTGGATGAAGTTGGCCAGTTCCTCGGTCTCGATGAAGTGCTGGTCGTAGACCGCCGTCGCGAACCACTTGCCGTAGGCAGTAGACTCATCGTTCTTGTTCTGAATTTTCTTGAATTTTTGACTCATAGTGTTTTCCTTTCTTATCTTCGACGGTGCAAAGGTACGAAGAATTTTTGAAACTACCAAAAGATTTTACAAATTTTTTTGAGGATTTTTTGAGGAGGGAGGAGTGAGGAGTGTGGAGTGAGATTACACTCGGGGGTGCGGGGGCGCGGGGGTACGGGGGCGCGAGATTACTCAGGAGGTGGAGGTCTGCGCTTAGAGTAATATCTTCCCCTCCTGAGTTAGGAGGGGAGCCCGGTAGGGCGGGGTGGTCTGAACGAGCGCACCGTCCGCCTCGGGACTCTCCCTAAACAGGGGAGCCGAAGAGGGTCTCATTAGTGCCTGTTCAGACCACCCCTAACCCCTCCTAACTCAGGAGGGGAAATAATTACTACCGTAGGCTGTCCTGATGCGATGCATGCCGTGCGGCGTGCTGATGCCTGGCGTGTGGCAACGCGATGCCTGGCGTGAGGCGTGGTGATGCCTGGCGCTATAAAGCGGGAAGCATCTGCACGAGACACGGAAGATATCCCGTTGGGCCTTGCCCGGCATTGCGATCGTATCAGAGTCGTGGGTGGTCGTGTTTGCCCGGCATTGCGATCGTATCAGAGTCGTGGGTGGTCGTGTTTGCCCGATATGCGATCGTAGGTGACCCCCGATGCAGTCATGATAGTCATTAGTCATTAGTCATTAAGCACTTTGCATAATTTTATTAGACTCTCTCCTAAAATCTCTTCTTAGACTCTTCTTATTTTTATATTATATATATATTATAATATATATATAATATAATCTAAAATCATCTTTTCCTTTACTCCTTAATGACTAATGACTAATGACTTTAATGACTACCAGATGTGTATGCGATTCTGGGGGGAGATATACATCTTGCCGTCGGTGATGCCGAAGGCTTCGTAGAACTCGTCCATCTCTCTTACGGTGCCGTTGACGCGCAGGATGCCGGGCGCATGGTTATCCGTACTGAAGCCTATATAATATAGGGGGTTGCCAACTTCCATCCATCCGTAGGCGAAGGCGCGATAGTATTCGCGTGCCACGTAGAGTCTCTCGGTCGCGCTGCCCTGCTGCTGCGCCATGAGTGCCTCCTGCTATTGGAGCCTGCCCGTCAGGTGGCCGGGCCCATCATCATCAACTCCGGATTCCGCAACAGTCGGGTGAACCGTCTGGTCGGTGGTGTCGAAAACTCGCAGCTCTTCCCCTCCTGAGTCAGGAGGGGAAAAAATACCTTCGAGCCGCTGCGTTTCCCTAACTAATTAGGGGGAAAAACAAGCGCAGACACAGCAAGCCCGCCCCTGAAGAAGGAGCGGGCTATTGCTATGGATAAGCGAAGGGGCCGTCTGGTCAGCCTCTATGCTGCCTATGCTTTGGCACGGGCCTCGATCTCGCGGTTGATCTCGTCAAGCCGCTCGTCGGTAAGCGGATACTTGTAAATCAGGTAGCCTACGATGACCAGAAGAATGGCAGGGATAATGGTCGTGAACAGCAGGATCGCGTTCTGGGCTATATCCGAATAATTGGCCAGTTTGGGGTAATAGGCATTGACAGGGGCGCTGATAAACGAAGCCAGGAACACGACGACAAAGATGCTGAGCACGAGTTGCAGGCACTTGTTGGCCTTGAACTCCTGCCACATCTCACCGTAGGAGACAGGCTTTTCCGGCGTCGTGGTGATATTCTCCTTGCTGCCCTTGAAGCAAAGCATCAGGAGGAAGAATCCGACGATGGCGAAGACGCAGGTGACCGTAAACCAGGCCATCGGATCGGTAGCCAGGGCAGACTCTTCGCTGGCGAAGTTGAAGCCAATCCATCCCATCACCAACGGCGTGATCCAGCCGGCAATGGAGAAGCCAGCCTTGAAGGCGACACCGGCCAGGGCGTTGACCGTAGCAGCAGGCCTGTTGCCTGTACGGTATTCTGCCTCTGTGATGACCTCAGGCACCAGCGCCCACATCAGCGAGCCTACCAGCAGACCGACGCCGGTCATCACCTTGGCGGTCTGGACAAGGGCATTATAACTGGCGACATCGAAGAATTTGCCGATGACGAACAGCACGGCGAATCCGACGAGACCGATGGCGAGGAGCGTATAGTAGAGACCCTTCTTGCCCAGCATCCTCTTCAACATCGGCATGGAAGGCAGGATGATGAAGGCGGGAATCGTGCCAATGGCCATGAACGTGGCCTGATTCCAGTCGATGGCAGCATGGACACACATGGCGAGTCCGATGGGGAAGCCGGCCTGGACGATGATCTGACCCAGGTTGGCGCAGACCATACGTGTGGAGGTAAGGATCAGCACCTCGTCGTTGTCACGGGTCATACTGGCCATGATCGAGCCGTAAGGAATGTTCACCACAGAATAGATCATGCTCAGCACGGTATAACTAAGGGCGGCATAGGTCATCTTCATCGGCACAGACCACGTAGCGGCCTGAGGAAGCATGAGCAGGCAGGCGGCCACGGTGAGGGGAATACCACCGTAGAGAAGGTAAGTGCGATACTTTCCTAACTTGGGATTGCGGTTATCGATATAACGTCCCACGACAGGACTCCAGAAACAGTCAATGAGGCGAACCGTGAGAATCAGTCCGCTGACAAAGGCGGCATTGATTTTCAACACCGTTGTCAGGTAAATCATCAAGTAGGTTGCTACTGTCTGGAAGATCAGGTTCTGCGCCAGGTCGCCCGAGCCAAAGCCGATGCGCTGGATCCAGGATAGCTTGTAAAAGCCGTTTGATTCGTTTGTTGTTGACATAATTTAATTTTATTGATTATTGATATTTAATTCGAAAGATGACATGGGCAGGCCGCTCAGCGAACGGACATTGGCCTTGAGGGGGTTGTCCTTCCAGGCGTAGCGGAGTTTAAGTGAAGAGTGAAGAGTGAAGAGTGAAGCGCTCGAGCTCTGCTCGCTTGCTACCGAAGGGACGCAAGAATTTGCTGCCGCCTTGACTACTATTGTGTTGCCATTGGCTGTGGCTTCGGCATTCACAAATTTCCCGTCAGGGCCTGCGATTTCAAACTCATGGAGTTCACCAGACTGGATGGGCTGGTCGAGGGTCAGGATTATCTGGCCATCCTTCACTTCGGCAGAAACAACCTCGGGCGAGAGGCTTGCCTTCTTGTCGTGGAAGACGAGACGGTCGAAGCAGAGGCTGATGCGCTCTGCCACTTCCTTCTTGCGCAGGGGATGGATGTCGACGGTCTCGCCGAGGTCGTTGATGACGGCGAGTTCGGCATAGGGATCAGCCTTGGCGACGGTGCGCTGAGCCTCGCGGAGTTGTGCCCAGCCGCTGTTGACGGGCTCTTCCTGATAGACGATGGGACGCGGGAAGCCGGTCTGCTGACGACCGTCGTAGTTGGCCAACTGGACGATGACGAAGGGCATCTGCTGGTCCTGCCAACGGTCTCGCCAGCAGCCCATCAGTTTCTTCAGGTAGTCAGCGTAGGGGGCTGGGTTGCCTGTGTTCGACTCGCCCTGATACCACACCACGCCGCTGAGGGCATAGGGCGCCAGGGGATGGAGCACGGCATTATAGAGCGTGGTGGGCAGATTCTGCAGCGACACATCGCCACTGGGGCACGAAGGCATCTCGACACCGACGTGCATCTTCCACGTCTCTCCCAAAGGAATGACGTCCCCGGGCAAGGGATTCTGCGAGCAACGGTCGTCGCCAAAGCAGAGCATATAAGGCTTCTCGGGGATGAAATGAGCAGCCCCGTACTTGTTGATAAATCGCACGGTGATCACATTGTCGCCCTCGCGCAACAGGCCCTCCGGGATGTCATAGCGGCGCGGAGGATACTGATAATAGGTGTGTCCGACCTCCTGACCGTTGAGATAGGTGACATCCTGGTCGAAGAGGGTACCCAACAGGAGCCGTGCCGCCTTGCGCGCGTGTTCCTTATTTATATTTATATGCTGTCGGAGCCATACGCTGCCGACACCCCGCCACTGCCAGTCGTTCTGGTTGATAGTCTTCCAGCCCGAATCGTCGAATGCCAGAGAAGCATATAAGTAATCTCCTTCATCTTTCCCCTTTCCTTTTGCCTCTCCTTCATTAAGCATGCTATCCCATTGCCTGCCGGCCTCGCCGTTGGCCTGCATCTGGGCTTTCACATAGGCATCGTTCTGATACATCGCCGTCCGCCTCACCAGCATCGGATAGTCGCGCTGCAAGGAGTCAGCAGAGATCCAGGCCTCGATGGGCGTGCCTCCCCAACTGTTGACGATGATGCCCTGCGGCACACCCGTCTTCTCAAACATCCGCTTGCCGAGGAAATAGCCTACGGCGGAGAAAGGCCAGGCGTTCTGCTTGTTCAGGGGCTTCCAGTTGATGTTGGTGGGACGTATGTCATCCTTCACGCCATGGGTGTCGGTATCGTTCTGCACACGGAACAGGCGGATCTGCGCATTCTCGTAGGCATCAACCTCCTTGACATATTGCGGATAGACCCGCTCGATATGCACGTCAATATTCGACTGTCCTGAGCAAAGCCATACATCGCCGATAAGAACATCTGTAAACCGTAAACCGTTAACCGTCAACTCATAGGGGCCTCCTGCCTTCATCTTGGGCAGGTCCACCCGCCAGCGGCCCTGCTCGTCGGCCACGGTGGCATACTGTTTCTTGTTGAAGGTGACCGTGACGGCCTCACCCGCGTCTGCCGTTCCCCAAATGGGGATGGCCTTACCGCGCTGGAGCACCATGCCCGACTGAAAGAGTTGAGGCATCGTCACCTTGGCCTCCAGAAATGACACGCTCAGAAGTGCGGCTATCAAAAAGACAAATTTCTTCATCAGATTTTAATTTGATGATGCAAATATACGAAAAAAGTTCGATGAAATCATCAAATACTTTATTTTTCTTGTCAGATGAAACATTTAAAAAAAAGTCTGTAACATATCATAATGTCTTTTGTCGCAATTTTGCGTAACTTTGCAAGCGAAATCAAACATACGCTACACAAACATACAGTCAGAACGATGAAGGATGATGCTTCACAAAAAATATCGCTCGGGGAGAAGTTCGGCTACTCGTTAGGAGACTTTGCCGCCAATCTGGTGTTCCAGATGATGATGATCTTCCAGTTGAAGTTCTATACAGATATATTTGGACTGGACGGCGCCGTGGCAGGCAGTATCCTGATGATCGGCAGCATCTCTGCCATCATCGTGGATCCATCGGTGGGCCTTCTCACCGACCGCACCAACACCCGATGGGGCAAGTTCCGCCCGTGGGTGCTGTGGACGGCCATCCCCTTCTGCGTGTTCTACATGCTCGCGTTCTATAATCCCGGCATCCAGGAGAAGTCGACGGTAGCCGTCTACGCCACCATCTCCTACGTGCTGATGATGACGGCCTACTCCTTCAACAACATCCCCTACTCCTCCTTGGGCGGTGTGATGACCAGCGACATCAAGGAGCGTACGAGCATCACCACCATCCGCTTCATCGCCGTCACCATCGCCCAGTTCGTGGTACAGGGATTAACCCTCCCGCTGGTAGACCGTTTCGGACGAGGTAACGATCAACACGGGTGGGTCTGCACCATCGCCCTCTTCGCCTGCATCGCCCTGGTGCTGATGGTCGTGACCTTCCTGGTGACGAAGGAGCGCATCAAGCCCCCCGCCACACAAGAAACCAATATCAAAGAGGATATCAAGGGCACGCTGTCGGACGTGTCGTGGAACTCCATGGCCCTGCTCACCTTTGTGCTGTTCATCACCCTGGCGATGTGGGGGTCGGCCATGAACTTCTACTTCCAGTATAACATCGACCAGAAATCGCTCTACGACTTCCTGACGTTCTTCGGCCTGGACATCGAGCAGAATGAAGCCTACTCGGTGGGATTCTCCTTATTTAATATGACGGGGGCTGTCGTACAGTTCATTGGCGTCGTTGCGCTATCCAGATTCCTGGCCAACAAGTATGGCAAGAAGAAGGTGTTTATGATCTGTCTTTCGATGACAGCCTTCTTTACCGCCCTCTTCTATATCCCCTCGCCGACTGACGTCAGCCTGATGTTCGTGCTCAATGTCCTGAAGTCGCTCGCCTACGCCCCGACCGTCCCGCTGCTGTGGGCCATGATTGCCGACGTGGCCGACCACATCGAGTATCAGAACTACCGTCGCGCCACGGGCTTCTGCTTCTCAGGCATCATCCTCGCGCTGAAATTAGGCTTGGGTCTGGGAGGCGCCATCGCCGGTGTGATCATCAGCATGTTCGGCTACGTATCTGGCGGTGCCAGTTTCCAGAACGAGACGGCCATGGAAGGCATCCGCCTCGTCTCGAGCATCGTGCCCGCCATCCTCTTCGGCGTGGGTGTCATCGCCCTCTACTTCTACCCTATCAGCAAAGAGTATAATGAGAGCATGCAGGCAGAACTGGCAGGGCGCCGACGTCTGAAAGGCCAGCAACAGGAAGATTTATTTTAAACTAATATAAACTAACAAAAGAAAAAGAGTTATGAAGCCACGCTATCTTTATCCCAGCGATTTTTATGCAGACCCTTCTGCCAATGTGTTCAACGGACGCCTCTACGTCTATCCCTCCCATGACTGGGAGGCAGGTGCAGCCTTCGACGACGACGGCGGACACTTCCAGATGAAAGACTACCACGTGGTGTCGATGGACGATGTGGAGAACGGTGAAGTCACCGACCACGGTATGATTCTCTGCGTCGACCAGGTGGCCTGGGCTGAGAAGCAGATGTGGGATAATGATGTCGTCGAGAAAGACGGCAAATACTATCTCATCTTCTCTGCCAAGGACTACAACGGTGTGTTCCACCTGGGCGTTGCCGTTGCCGACAAGCCCGAGGGTCCGTTCATTCCCCAGGAACAGCCCATGCGCGGCTCCTATTCCATCGACCCCTGTGTGTTCAAAGACGATGACGGACAGATCTACTGCTACTTCGGTGGTCTCTGGGGCGGACAACTCCAGTGGTACAAGTCACCCCAGCAGTTGCTGAAATCGGGCATCGACCTTGGTCCTGCCGCAGACAAGAAGACCCAACTCTTCGCCCCCGCCGACGTACCTGCCCTGCCCAGCAGCGTGGTCCGTCTCAGCGACGATGTGATGCAGTTCGCAGAGGCTCCCCACGATGTGATCGTCATCGACAAGGACGGACAGCCCCTGAAGGCTGGTGACCCCCACCGCTTCTTCGAGGCTTCGTGGATGCACAAGTACAACGGCAAGTACTATTTCAGTTATTCCACCGGCGACAGCCACTTCCTCTGCTACGCCATCGGCGACAACCCCTACGGCCCGTTCACCTATCAGGGCGTGATCCTCGACCCCGTCGTGGGATGGACCACCCACCACAGCATCGTCGAGTACAAGGGCGAGTGGTTCCTGTTCTACCATGACTGCGTTCCCTCCAACGACGTGACCCACCTGCGCTCTCTGAAGGTGCAGCGTCTGTTCTACAACGAGGATGGAACCATTCAGCGGGTCATCAATGAGTAACAACCAAACTTTATCAAACTATTACATTGCTCACCGCGACGAGTTGCTGGCATACGCCAGCAGCCGTCTCGGGGAAAGAGACTTGGCGGAAGACATCGTTCAGGATGTCTTCCTCAAGTTGCTTACCTGTGGCAAGATGATTTCCGAGTTCACCCTGCCAGCCTTAGTCTATACCACCACAAACCACCTGATCATATCCTATTTCCGTCGCCGCGCTCACCACGAGCAGTATGAGCACATCATCCGCCATAGCAGCCTGAAGGAGACCACATCAGCAGAGTCAGTCTTCTCCGTTCAGGAAATCACGGAACGGCTGGAACACGGTCTTGCCCGTCTGCCGGAGAACTGCCGCGAGGTCTATCGCCTGCACATCTATGGCGGCATGAAGGTCAGCGAAATATCCACACACCTCGGTGAGGACTACAAGTCGGTTGAGCACCGTCTTGGTGCTGCCCGCAAAGCCATCCGCCAGTATCTTCACCAATACGCCTGACGGGCCTCCTATTTGAAAATAAGCGTTGTAAGGTTGTCGGCAGGAAAGAGTTCTCCTGCCACTTGCTGTATATCCTCCGCCCTGACGGCATCGATACGGGCAAAGAGGCTGTCGAGGTCTCGCTCATGCCCATGATGGAGATAACTCCGGCCAAAATCAATGGCGAACTGCTCACGATTGTCACAGGCAATGGCGAGTTGTCCCTTCAGTTGCCGCTTGGCAGCAGAAAGTTGTGAGGCAGAGAGAGGACGGAACATCATGCGGTCCAGTTCCTGACGAACCAGTCGCAGGCAACGGTTGACATCATGATGGTCGCAGCCGAAATAGACACTCCACACCCCCATGTCGGAATAGGCAGTCATCGAACTCTCCACCGTATAGACCAGCCCGTGGCGCTCCCGCAGAGAGAGGTTCAGACGGGCGTTCATCCCCGGACCGCCTAATATATTGTTCAGGAGGTAGAGCGTCATGCGCCTTGGATCATTAAAAGGATAGGCCCGGCAACCCATCATCACATGGGCTTGATGAGAACCTATTTCTTTGTTTACAGTTCTTTCTGAGGAAAGCGCCCCTTCGGGTCGAGCGGACGGTTTACAGTTTACAGTTGATGGTTTACAGTTTACAGTTGACGGTTTACAGTTTACAGTTGATATGCCGGCAAGCCCTTCAGGCCCTCTGCCTATAGTGTAATCATCTGTAAACCGTAAACTGTAAACTGTAAACCTCTCACAGAGCCGCTTGAAGTCCACATCGCCATACACGAAGAACACGGCGTTGTCAGGACGATAGTGGCGATGTGTGAAGCGCAAGGCATCAGCAGTCGAATAAGTACGGAGCAGGTCAGCCCGTCCGAGGATGTTATGGCCCAGCGGATGGCCCTGGAAGATCAGATTCTCAAACTCGTCATAGATCAGTTCGGAGGGAGAGTCGTTGTAACTCTCGATTTCATCGCAGATGACCTCCACCTCCTTGTCTATCTCATGCTGGGGATACTGGCTGTGGAAGACAATGTCTGTCAGCAGATCCACCGCCTTCATGAAATGATCCTTCGTAACGGCGGCATAGAACACGGTATCCTCCTTGTTGGTAAACGCGTTTAACTCGCCTCCCACACGCTCCAGGTCGTTGATTACCTGCAAGGCACTACGACGCTCCGTACCCTTGAAAGTCATGTGCTCACAGAAGTGCGCCAGTCCTTCCTCGCCAGACTCCTCGTTGCGGGAGCCGACAGCCAGGTCATAGCCACACCACACCACCTGAGATGCTGATGGCAGGTGGATCATACGAAGGCCGTTATCGAGGGTATATGTGTTATATTTCATCATTTAATCGGCAAAGTTACATATTTTTTTCGTTTTTCCCTTCTTTTTTCCATTTTTTATTGTATCTTTGCACCAACTTAATACTAACCTGCCCATGAGGAGAAGACTTTTCATTCTGTGGATGCTTGTAGTAGGGATGGGGATCGTCCTTACCTCTTGTTCCGAGAAGAAAATTAAATATGTGATTGGGGTGTCGCAATGCTCTGAGGATATCTGGCGTAACTGGCAGAACTCAGAGATGAAGATGGAGACCAATTTCCATGAGGGTGTGGAACTGCGCTTTGCTGCCGCCCTCGACGATTCCAAGCGACAGATCCAGCAGATCGACAGCCTCGTCAGCAGCGGCATCAACCTCTTGATCGTGGCCCCCAACCAACTCTCCTCCGTCAACCCCGCCATCGACCGTGCCTATGACATGGGCATCCCGGTTATCGTCTTTGAGCGTAAGACCAACTCGCAGAAGTACACCGCCTTCGTCAGCGCCGACAACTACGAGATGGGCCGCCAGATGGGAGAGTATGCGGTGTCGCTGCTCGGCGGAAAGGGGAATATCATGGAGATTGTCGGACTGAAAGGTTCCTCGCCTGCCGACGAACGCAGCCGTGGTTTCGACGATGCCTTAGCAGCCTACCCGGAAATCAAGGTCGTGACAGAACTGCAAGGAGACTGGACGGAGCCGACAGCCTACCAGGCTGTCAAGTCGTGGAAGGGTGACTTAAATACCATCGACCTGGTGTTCGGGCATAACGACCGTTCCGCCATCGGCGCCCGCAAAGCCTTCATTGACCGGAAGGCCCGTCTGCCGTTCTTCGCAGGCATCGACGGTCTGCCAGGAGAGGACGGCGGTATACAGCAGGTGCGCGACTCGCTGCTCGATGCCACCTATATCTATCCCACCTGTGGTGACAAGTTGCTGCAACTGGCCCTCGACATCCTCGACGGCAAGCCCTATCAGAAAGAAGTCCTTCTCACATCGGCTCTCGTCACACGGGATAATGCCAAGGTGCTGTTGCTTGAGAGCAACGAAGTGATGAGGAAGGCACAGAACCTGGAGAAACTCCAGCAGAAGGCCAGTGGCTATCTTCACCAACTGGCCACCCAGCGCACCATCACCCTGCTGGCACTCATCCTGATTGCCGTCTTGGTGCTGGCAATGGTACTCTTCTACCTCTATCACCGTAGCAAAGTCTCGGCTCAGCGCGAACGTGTGGTCAACAACCTGTGGAACATGGAGATTCCAGAGGAGGTGGAGGGTCATCTTTCGAGGAACGAGGAGAGTGGAGTGAGGAGCGAGAATACTCCAAGTGCAGACTCTGCCGCAGAAGCCCCCCCACTCCAGACGCCTAACGCCACCTCTCCCGAAAACGCCCCCCAAAAAGACGAGCCCCTTTTCATCGTCCATTTCAAGAAGGTGGTCGAGGCCCAGTTAGGCAATAGCGACCTCAGCGTCGACGATCTGGCTGCCGCCATGAACCTCAGTCGCGTACAACTCTACCGCAAGGTGAAGACCATTTCAGGCTCATCACCCGTTGAACTGCTCCGTACGGCCCGGCTCAACAAAGGGTACCAACTATTGCTGACGACGGGTAAGAATGTCTCTGAGGTAGCCTACGATGTAGGCTTTACGGCTCCATCCTACTTTACGAAGTGTTTCAAGGACGAGTTCGGCGTCAGCCCCTCCGACCTGCAAGCGAAATAACATCCTCAGGCTAAACACAAGAATTGAAAGAAGACAAATAAATGTGATGAGTCCACTACAGATAATCCGTACCTCATTCGCCACACAACTCACATTGTGGGTGGCGGGTTTCGTAGTGGCCATTGTCGGCATTGTCATCATCTTGTTGAACGGTTTCTCTCAAGAAACCATTTACGACGAATCTATTGACACCACGCTACAAGCGCTGGAGAATACCGTCGTACGCATAGATAACACGCTGCGACAGGCAGAAATGACGGCGCGTCTTGAGCATCAGCAACTACGGATAAATCGTTCGCGTCTGGAACGGCTTGTCGATGAGAACGGCTCTTTGGCAACCATGAAGCAATTGTTGCCAAACGTACAACTCTTCGTGACGCGAAATGACAGCAGTCGGTTCGACGCTTTTATCACCGGCAGCGAACGTAGTTATCGAGAGATCGAGTATGAAGGGCGCGAGATGATCATCTTCTCACAACCTATTGGCACACGTCCGTTTAGCCTCACAGCCATGTGCCCGGCAGAGGATGTCTATGGCCGATTCTCGAGAATGAATCGCATCATCATGGCCAGCAGCATTTGCGGTGTGCTGATATTAATCTGCATCCTCTACTTTGTTATTGCACATCACTTGCGGCCCCTCCACCTGCTGGCCAACGCTGCCCAGAGCATTGCCGGCGGCGACTTGAAGACCCAGATTCCCGATACGCAGCAACAGCACGAAACAGGCCGCCTGCAGACGAGCCTGAAAAGGATGCAGCGCTCGTTACGCACCTATATGGAAGAGATGCAGCAAAAGCGGGCAACCCTGAGCGCCCAGAATGAAGAGTTGCAGACCGCCTACCAAGAGGCGCAGGCCTACGAGGATAAGAAGGTCAAGTTCCTGCACGACCTGACAGACCGCATGGCTGCGCCTGTGGATGACATCTGCCACAGCACGGAAATCATCTGCCACGATTACCAACGCCTCTCGCGGGCTGAGATGGAAGAATTGCAAACTGAGGTCAGCCAGAAGTCGGAAACCATCACCCAACTGCTGGATCAACTCATTAAAGAACCTGCCGGCCTATGATGCGAATCTTCCGGTATATCCAGCAGCGGATGTCACTACGTCTCGGCATCGTCATCGTGTTCATCGTCACGGTGGTCTTCGTCCTGCTCTTCGATTTCCTCTTCTACCGTGCCAAGAGTTTCATTCAGCGTGCAGCCATCCAGCGTGCCTCGCAGTTGCTCGACAACACCGCTGAACGCATCAATGGCATCATCGATGAGACGGAGACCGTGACCAACTTCATGGCACAAACCACGCCCCACCACCTGACTCCCGACTCTCTGCTGGCCTTCTCACGGCGCACCGTGGCCGAGAATCCGTTCCTCGCTGGTTTTGCCATCTCGATGGAGCCCAATTTCTTCCCTGAGATGGGCCGTTATTTCTCTGCCTATTCATTGCGACACAATATGTCTGCTGACGAGGAAGCGGGCATCCCTGACAGCATCACGACCGTACGGGAAGGACCGTTCGAGTATTTCGATGCCGTGTGGTACAAGACGCCCCGCACACTCGGCAAGGCCTGCTGGATTGAGGCCTTCGACGATTACAACGAGGGCACGCTCTCCTCGCCCGACATCCTCACGTCCTACTGCTGCCCGATGCGCAATGCCAGCGGACAGTATATCGGCTCCATGACTGCCAGCCTCACCTTAAAGTGGCTCAGCGAGATCATCAGCCCCTTGAAACCCTATCCCAATTCATCAGCCATTATGATAGGACGTACGGGTACCTATCTCGTACACCCTGACACGGCAAAGATCTATCGCGAGAGTATCTTCAGCGACCCAGACCCGAGAGTGCGTAGCGAGATAGAAGCGATGGGCAGAGACATGCTTGCAGGTCATAGTGGCGTGATGCAGACTATCGTGGATGACAACCCGGCCTTCATCCTCTACCGGCCTCTGGAGCGCACAGGATGGAGCATCGCCATCGTCTGCCCTGAGAGCGACATCTACGCCCGCTACAACAGTCTGCTCACCACCGTGTGGATCATTGTCGGTATCGGGCTCCTGCTGCTCATGCTCTTCTGCTATCTGATTGTCAGGCGCGCCATACAGCCGCTGAGCCAGTTGGACCTCGCCGCCCGCCGTATCGCAGGAGGTCAGTTTGATGTACCCCTGTCAGAGAGTCCTCGCCGAGATAGCATAGGGCGGCTCAACAACAGTTTCGTCAGCATGCAGCAGTCGCTGGCCGAGAGCGTCGCCAACATCCAGCACGTCAACGCAGAACTACAACAGCAGAACGAAGAACTCACTCGTGCCTACCAGTTAAAACTCGAGACCAACCGCCAGAAGACCATCTTCATCCAAGATATGTACCATCAGATCCGCACACCTCTCAACATCATCAGCGGCTTTACACAGGTACTCTCCGAAAATCTGCGCATGCTGCCAGCCGACGAGGTTGCCGACATCACCACCCGCATCAAGGAAAGTGCAGCCGACATCAGCCGACTGACAAAGGAACTCTCCGATTAACCTGACAACAGCAATCACTATCAATAATCGTTCATTTCGTAGCAAAAATGTTACATTGAAACAAATTTTGCACGGGATGAACGATATTTTTACGCTCTTTACTAAAATAGTAACGACCTTTGCGGCAGTTTTTATTCAACATTACTAATTAATTATTAAACTGTCAACAATGGAACAACTAAAGAAACTGTTTCTGAGTCTTGCACTCATTCTGACGAGTACTATAATGTACGCGCAGACAGAAATCAGTGGAACGGTGGTCGACGCCACAGGCGAGACGGTCATCGGTGCCACGGTGATGGAGAAAGGAACCTCGAACGGTACAATCACCGACTTCGACGGTAACTTCAAGTTGAAGGTCGAGGCAGGAAAGACGCTGGTCTTCTCCTACATCGGCTACAACACACAGGAACTGCCCGCCAAGGACGGCATGCAGGTGACGATGACCGACAATGCCAAGGAACTGGCAGAGGTGGTGGTCACAGGTTACTCTACTCAGCGTAAGGCCGACCTGACTGGTTCTGTATCAGTAGTGGAGACCAAGGAACTGAAGACCTCTTCTGACACAGACCCGATGCGTGCCCTGCAGGGTAAGGTGCCCGGCATGACGATTACCAGCAATGGTTCGCCTGTAGGTGCTGGTACCGTCCGTATTCGTGGTATCGGCTCTTTCAACTCTTCTCAGGATCCCCTCTTCGTCATCGATGGTGTGCCCACAACGACCAACCTGAACACCCTGAACATGAACGATATCGAGTCGATGCAGGTGTTGAAGGACGCTGCCTCGGCCTCTATCTACGGATCGCGCGCTGCTAACGGTGTGATCATCATCACCACCCGTAGCGGTAAGAAGGGTGACAAGGTGAAGGTGGACTTCTCTGCCAATCTGACTGCCCAGGTGTACAACAAGCAGACGATGATGGATCTGGCCAATACGTCGGAGTATGCCACAGCCATGGCACAGGCTGCCATGAACGACGGTCTCGACCCCGTGGCCTATGCTTCTAACTACGGTCTGAACCTGAACGCCCAGAACGGTGTGCCCATCCAGGCTTACGATCCTGCAACAGGTCAGATGCGCCAGTTTACTGTCGATGGTCTCTATGATGGTTATGTCAACCTGAAGAAGACCATGCGTTTCAGCAACACCGACTGGCTGAAGGAGATTTCCCGTACTGGCTTCTCACAGAGTTACGACCTCTCGATCTCTAATGCTACCGACAAGTCTTCAGCCCTCTTCTCGTTTGGTTATAAGAAGAACGCAGGTATCCTGAAATATACCGACTTCGAGAGTTTCTCAGGCCGTATCAACACCAGTTTCAAGGTGAACAAGATGGTGACTATCGGTGAGAATGCCACTATCACCTACTCCAACCAGGTGGACTGCCAGCCGCTGGAGAATGCCCTGAAGATGGCTCCGACACTTCCTGTATATGAAGAGGACGGTGTGACCTTCTCTGGTCCTGTGGGTGGCATGAGCGACCGCCAGAACCCGATGCGCGAACTCTATCACAACCGCGACAACCGCCTGAAGATGTGGCGTATTTTCGGTAATGCCTTCATTAACATCGAGCCTATCAAGGGCTTGCTGCTCCGCTCTAACTTCGGTCTCGACCTGTGGTCAGAGAATATCCACAGCGTTGCATATACCTACCACTCTGACGTGGTGAACAACGATACCCCATCAGCCAACATGGGTGCCAAGACTTCTGTGAAGTGGACCTGGTCAAATACAGCCAACTATAGTTTCAACATCGGCGTAGACCACTCCTTCATCCTCTTAGGCGGTATCGAACTGCACAGAGACGTGGAAGACCGCAACAACGCCTATGCCCAGATGTTTGCTCTTGAGAACTACGACTATATGTTCCCCGATGCTGCTACCGGCACCCAGCGCGCCAGCGGTATCCAGGAGGGTTACAACCTCGTATCATTCTTCGGCAAGGTAGACTACAACTTCAAGGACCTGGTGCTCGCTTCGTTCACCATCCGTCACGACGGTTCCAGCCGCTTCGGTGAGAACAACCGCTATGGTAACTTCCCCGCTGCTACGATTGGTTATCGTATCTCTCAGCACCTGAAGCAGCCTTGGATCGACGATATTAAGATACGTGCCTCTTGGGGACAGACCGGTAACCAGGCTATCTCCAACTACGCCCGCTACGGACTCTATGCTGCCACCTACGGCGGCGAGCGCAACGAGTCGACCGCTTACGACCTGAGACTGCAGAACAGCGGTACATTCCCATCCGGCTTCCGTGCCACACAGGCTCAGAACAATGACCTGAAGTGGGAGACCACCGAGCAGTGGAACGTCGGTCTCGACTTCCGTTTCCTCGGCAGTTCTATCTACGGTACCTTCGATGCTTATATTAAAAAGGTGAAGGACATGCTCATCAATCCTGCCTATCTCGGTTCGATGGGTGAAGGTGGTGCCTCATGGCTCAACGGACCCAGCCTGCAGAACTGGGGTATGGAATTGGCCCTCGGCTACCGTCACACCACGGAGTATGGTTTGCATTACAACATCAACGGAAACATTGACTTCTACCGCTCAAAGGTGACCTATCTGCCTGAGACCACAACAGGTTCGTATGTCCATACCGCCAAGGAGAACCTCGTGGAGAGCGGCCGTCCCTACGGATCGATCGTGGGATATGTCGTCGACGGACTGTTCCAGAACCGTGAGGAGGTGCTGGCCAGCGGTCAGGAGAATGCCCGTGTGGGTGGTCTGAAGTATGCTGATCTCGATGGTAACGGTATCATCAACGAGCAGGACCAGACCTGGATCTTCTCGCCTGTGCCCAACTTCTCTTGGGGTCTGAATGTCGACCTGAGTTATAAAGACTTTGATTTCAATATGTTCTGGCAGGGCGTGGCTGGTCAGGATGTTTACAACGACCAGAAGTTCCAGACCGACTTCTATAGTATCACCGATGCCGGTTCGAACAAGGGTAACCGCATGCTCGGCGCCTGGACCACAGCCAACACTGGCAGCAGCATTCCCGCGCTGACCACCAACAACACCGGTAATGAAAACCGTACTTCTACCTACTTCGTAGAGAATGGCTCTTATGGTAAACTCCGCCAGGTGCAGATTGGTTATAACCTGCCGAAGAGTTTCCTCAGCAAATTGAACATGACCAGCGCCCGTGTCTACATCTCTGGTCACAACCTGCTCACCGTGAAGAGCAGTTCATTGACTTGCTCAGATCCTGAGAACCCCCGTTGGATGTATCCTAACAGCACTTCGTTCTCGTTTGGCATTCAAACTTCGTTCTAATAAAGAGACCTCTCCCTAGCCCTCCCTTAAAAGGGAAGGGAATGAATACAAAACAAGTCATTATAAAAAGAAACAAATCGTATGAAACAGAATATAATCAAAATCGCAGTTTATCTGGCAACTGCTCTCCCCCTTGGGGGAGTTGGAGGGGGTCTTCTTACCTCTTGCAACGATTTCATAGACGTTACGCCCAAAGGCGTCATCAATGAGGATCTGGCCATGAGTCAGCCTGAAGAGATGGTGACTGCTGCCTATGCCAAGTTGGGTGACGACTGGTACACCTATCCGTTTAACCTCTGGCCTTACGGAGACGTATCTTCCGACGATGCCATGAAGGGCGGTTCTGGTACTACCGACACCAACTACCACCCGGTAGAGGTTTGGTCATCATTGACCGCTTCCACTCCCGACCACATGGACGAACTCTGGTATCACTTCTATTGCTCTATCAGCCGTTGCAACCGTGCTTTGGTTTCATTGGCTAACGATGCAGCGATGGATGCCCAGACAAAGGCTATCCGCGAGGGTGAGGTCCGTTTCCTCCGTGCACACTTCTACTTCAAGTTGGTGCAGATGTGGAATCAAGTACCCTGGATTGATGAGGAGGTCTACTCGGTACACTCTGAGGAACAGACTCGTAATGATGAGTTCACTCACGAGGAACTGATGCAGAAGATCGTGGCCGACTTCAAGGCCGCCTACGATGTACTGCCCGCTCAGCAGGCTGACGGTGGACGCGCCAACAAGATTGCAGCAGCAGCCTATCTGGCTAAGTGCTACCTGACAATGGCATGGGGCAACGGATATGAGGATAACACCGGTATCAGCCACATCAACAAGGAATACATGCAGAAAGTACTTGAGTATACTGCAGTAGTACAGAACTCACAGTACGGCTATCTCGAGGACTTTGGCGACATCTTCCTGCCTGAGTATAAGAACTCCAAGGAGAGCATCTTCGCTGTACAGCACTCTAACTATGAGGACGACAACACCCGCTTCGGCCGTGCCAACTGGAGTAACATGCTGAATGGCTGCTGGGGCATCTGGTCTTGCGGATGGGACTTCCATAAGCCCACACAGAACCTCGTGAATGCCTTCAAGACCAAGGACGGTCTGCCCATGTTCGATGACTACAACAAGGTGACCGACTATCCTATTAACGGTATTCCTACCGATCAGAAATGGGATCCGCGCCTCTTCCATACTGTAGGCATGCCTTCCTTCCCCTACAAATATGAGTCAGAGTTCACCATGACGACCGACAACTCTCGTACCCCCAACACCTATGGCTACTATACTTCCCTGAAAGAGGTGCCACAGCGTAGCAATGGTGAGGCATACGACTATCCCTGGCAGGCATTCCCCATGAACGACTATGTGCTGCGCTATACCGATGTGATGCTGATGCGTGCCGAGGCTCTTATCGAGACCGGTCAACTCAGCGAGGCAAAAGACATTATCAATGCCATCCGTGAGCGCGCTAAGAACTCTATTAGCAAGCATATTAACTACGCAGCCGACCAGTGCGATATTGCCCTCTATCCAGACTCTTATTTCAAGGATCAGGATACCGCCCGTAAATGCCTGCGCTGGGAGCGCCGTCTGGAACTTGCCATGGAGAACGGCCGCTACTTCGACCTGCGCCGCTGGGGTATCGCCTCTGAGGTCCTGAATGCCTTCTTCGAGACTGAGAAGGATGTGGAATACAACGGACAGACCTATGCACAGTACTATAAGGACGCCCACTACACACCGGGCAAGAACGAGTACTTCCCGCTGCCGTACATCCAACTCTACTATGTACCTGGTCTCTATACCCAGAACAAGGGATACAATTAAAGAAGACCTCTCCCTAAACCCTCCCCTACGGGGGAGGGAATGAATACAAACAAGTCATCATATTTTATATAATAGAATTAATATGAAACAGAATATCATTAAATTCGCAGTATATTTGGCAACTGCTCTCCCCCTTGGGGGAGTCGGAGGGGGTCTCCTTACCTCCTGTCAGGACAAGGACATCGAGCGCGAGGCTATGAAACTCAGCGCACCCGACGCCTCACAGATCACAGGTCAACTCTCTGGCGACGACTACATCTGGACGTGGCCGTCACAGGGTACCGAGATGCGTGTCATCACTTACCGCAACGGAACGCTCTCAAGTACCGAGACCGTCAGCGGCAACAGTTTTACACACAAAAATATACCCACCAACGTGCCGTTTGAATATGTATTCAAGGCTTCTGATGGCAACAATATTTCTACTGGCGTCATCAAAGCATACACTCGTGAGGGTGCCACCAGCATCACCGGTGTGCAGATGAGCCAACTGGATAAAACAGGCGGCTACGACGCTCTGGTAGAGTGGAACAAGGCTGACGATGCCTCCAGTATCCTCCTGACAGCCACCAATGGTTTGCGTACTATCAATGAGACTCTCTCCGGCTCTGCTACGAACTATACCATCAGTGACGTGGAGACTGGCGACACATGGGAAGTGAAACTGGTAGCCCAAAACGAAAAGGGTACCTCTCTTTCCACCACTTCTTCACTCCGTATTGGTAAGACCGCCATCGGTTTCCTGAGTATCTATGGTACTCCTGAAGAACTGGTTGAGAATGGCGACGACGATGAGGCTTCTGCATGGCTCTGGCTGCACGAGACCTATCCTACCGCTCAGTTTGTATGCTTCGATGATATCAAGAGTGTCGACGATGTTGAGCCGTTCCGTGTGCTCTTCTGGCTGCGTGACCTTGAGGGTGTCAGCGAGAGTGACGTGTGGAACATCCCCGCCAACGTTGAGGCAGCCACTCCGTTCATCCGCGAGTGGTACAAGAATGGCGGCAGCATGCTGCTCTGGAGCCATGCCACCGTCTATGCCGGACACCTGGGCCGCATCAACCTTGACGAGATGAAGGGTAACGACCACGCCTTCGGATTCGGAGAGGGTGGCATCAACGAGGATACCTGGAGAATGGCTGTCGAACTCAACCCCGACCACAAGTTCAAGAAGGATCACTCTACGCATCCTATCTACAAGGGACTCGAGGTGGAGACTACTGCCGACACGAAACTCATTGCCTTCAAGGGTCCGGGTTGGACAGAAGACCACAACTGTCTGTACTTCAACCTGCCAAGTCTCTGGACGGGCATTGGCAATACCGAGGAGTCTTGCTATGCACAGTGCACCCAGGTCTACGGTGTCTATCCGCTTGGCACATGGGACAGCCAGATCTGGTGGGTGAGCCAGATGAACGTCTGGGAGGCCCAGCAGGGTAACACGGAGTTCCAGGGCACACTGCTCTGCATCGGTAACGGCGGTTGCGAGTTCTCGATGAAAAACCGTGACGGCTCGCCCGACAAGAGTGCACATCCGAAGAACAACATCTATCAGGACAACGTGCTGACTCTGGCCAAGAACTCTCTGGAATATCTGAAGACCAGATAATTAGTTTACAGTTTACGGTTTACAGTTTACAGTTTACAGCAAACTATGCGAATACTTAAAAGAATATCCTTTATGATGGTGACCGCCTTGATGGCGGGCACCATCATTGGTTGTGGAGGTGATGACCCAGAGCCGACGCCGACGCCAACACCAACGCCGACACCGACACCAACGCCAACGCCGACACCTGACCCCACACCACCGGCTCCCACACCAAGTAGTTACAATGAGCAGTACCGTCCACAGATCCACTTCACACCTGCCAGGAACTGGATGAACGATCCTAATGGTATGGTCTATGCCGACGGCACCTATCACCTCTTTTATCAATACAACCCGCAAGGCAATGACTGGGGCAACATGTCGTGGGGCCATGCCACCTCTTCCGACCTGATGCATTGGAAGGAGCAGGCCGTGGCTATGACACGCGATGAACTAGGCGCCATCTTCAGTGGTTCTGCCGTTATCGACAAGGACAATACCGCTGGCTTCGGTGCCAACGCGATGGTGGCCCTCTACACCTCGGCTGGTGAGACTGGCGATGTAGCAGGCAAGCAACAACAGAGCATCGCCTACTCTACCGACGGCGGCAAGACATTCACCCGTTATACAGGCAATCCCGTTATCAAAAACGACGATGATAACCTACGCGACCCGAAGGTGTTCTGGCACGAAGGGTCTAAGCAGTGGGTGATGGCACTGGCTAAAGGCTGGACACGCGGTGTCGAGTTCTATGGCTCCACCAATCTCACGAACTGGAACCATCTCAGCACATTTGTCGTTGACCTGCCTGGCCGTCCCAGTTTCCAGTGGGAATGTCCTGATTTAATCCAGTTTGGCGACAAGTGGGTATTGCTGGTCAGCGTCAATCCTGGTGGTCCTATCCTGGGCTCAGGCATGATGTACTTCGTAGGCGATTTCGACGGCAAGGAGTTCAAGGCCGATGCCCTCGACTATCCTCTCTGGCTTGACTATGGTATGGACTGCTATGCAGGAGTGACCTGGAGCAACACGGGTGACCGTAAGATTATGATCGGCTGGATGAACAACTGGACCTACGCAGGTGCTGTACCCTGCTCACCCTGGCGCTCGGCCATGACACTGCCTCGCGAACTGAAACTCACGCAATTCGATGGTAAGCCGTTGCTATGCTGTCCCGTTGTCACTGAAATAGACAAGATTGCCAGCCAGTGGCAGACTGTCAGCACCGAGGCTCTGCCGCTCGATGCCCAGAAGTCGGCCTATCAGTTGCGCATCAACGTCAGCATGGATCAGAACACGACCATCACGCTCAGCAACGCCCATGATGAGAAGTTCGTGATCGACATCAGGATCTCAGACCGTATGCTGGCCGTTCATCGCAATTCGTCTACAGGAAAGACCAACTTCAATGGCAGTTTCTCGATTCCATCGATGCAGGCTCCTTTGAATGTGGAAGGCAGCACCGTACAGGTTGACCTGTATGTAGACCAATCGTCCATTGAGATCATCACTCAAGATGGTACCATGTCGATGACCAACCTTGTCTTCCCACAGTCTATCTACGACCAACTGACTATCTCCAATGCCAACAGCACCGCTCAGGTCCGGTCATTGAGTCGGATTTGGTAAGATAAGTCTCCTGATAATATCAAAAATCGTTCATTGCTAACACTTTTGTTGCAATGAACGTTTTTTATTAGTCGTTGAAACAAAAATTATCGTTGTTAATGATATCTGTTTGTAACTTTGCACCAGAAAATGATTCATACAAGAGTGTTATTAGTTAGGTTAATTGTTAGGTTTAAAAAATTGGAGTAGGAGAATGCGTGAGCATTCTCCTATTTTTATCTATTACTTAGTTACAGACTTTATTACATCATGGATGATAAGCCATTGATAAAATCAACATAGGAGCCGCGATGGGGTACACCTGACAACATGCTATAAAAATCGTTCATTGACTATAAAATTGTTACAATGAACGATTTTTCTTAGTATTTGAAACATTATTTATAGTATCATTCAGGTTTTTTGATGTATCTTTGCAGCAGACTTTCATAAATTATAAATCGAAAACGAACATGAGAAAATTGATGATGACAATGGTGGCAGTGGTGCTGGCGCATATCGGAGCCTCAGCACAAGGAAAGCCACAAGTGTTGGGAAAGAGTCACGCCATGCAGCGCGTGGAAGTAAGCAACAAATATCTGCTGCTGCCAGTACAGGAGCGGGAGGACAATGCCACCATCAAGGTGTTGTCCAACAACCAGCAGGTACAGAAACTGAACGTGCGCCTGGCCGTCGACAAAGTAGATTATTATGTGCCACTGGACATCAAGCGCTTCGGTTCCAGCGAGGTGCTGCTGGACATCTTCTTCCATGGTGACCGTCGCTTTACGGGAGCCATGAAGGACTTTCTGTGCTGGCGAGAGATGAAGCAGAGCGATGATTTTGACACCGCCAACCGCGAAAAATTCCGCCCTGCCTATCACCACACCCCCGCCTACGGCTGGATGAACGATCCCAACGGCATGTTCTATAAGGATGGTGTCTACCACCTCTATTATCAGTGGAACCCTTATGGCTCGATGTGGGAGAACATGACGTGGGGACACTCCACCTCAAAGGATCTGATTCACTGGGAGGCCCAACCCACCGCCATCGAGCCCGATGCCCTTGGTGACATCTTCAGTGGCTCGTGCGTAGTAGATAAGAAGAACGACCGGGTGGTCGCCTTCTACACCTCGGCAGGCGAACGGAGCCAGATACAGTCGATGGCTATCTCGAAGGACAACGGCATGACCTTTCAGAAATATGCCGGCAACCCCGTACTCGTCAGTACTCAGGAAGACTTCCGCGACCCGAAATGTTTCTGGAACCCAGAGATTCAGAAGTGGAACCTCATCCTGGCTGTGGGACAGGAGATGCGCATCTACAGCAGCAGCAACCTGACTGACTGGACCTATGAGAGTTCGTTCGGCGTCTCTGTCAACAAAGCCACTGGCGACGTGACCGAACTCGGCTGCCATGATGGTGTATGGGAATGCCCTGATCTGATGAAACTGCAGGTGCGTGGGACCGACAAGCAGAAATGGATGCTGATCTGCAATATCAATCCTGGCGGCCCCTTCGGTGGCAGTGCTACACAGTATTTCGTCGGCGACTTCGACGGCCATAAATTCACTTGCGAACATCAGGACACCCGCTGGATGGACTATGGCAAAGACCACTATGCTACCGTTACCTTCGACAACGCCCCCGACGGCCGAAGAATCGCACTGGCATGGATGAGCAACTGGCAGTACGCCAACCAGACACCTACCAAGCAGTTCCGCTCTGCCAATAGCGTGCCCCGCGACCTCGACCTCTTTGAATACAACGGCGAGACCTACTGTGGCGTGACACCCTCCAGAGAACTGAATGCCATCCGCGGCAAGGCTACCGGCAAACTCTCGCAGACCTGTGAGGTGGTAGTCGACGTAAAAGGCAGCACAGAACTGGTGTTCTCAAACACGCTGGGCGAGCAAGTTGTGATGACATACGACCATGTGAAGGGCACTTTCTCGATGGACCGCACAAGGAGTTATGCCAGTTTCAGCGAGGCCTTCCCTGCCGTCACCGTTGCCCCCACCTACGGGGAGATCAAGCAACTGCGCATCTTCATTGACAAGTGCAGCATGGAGGTTTTCGATGCTGAGGGCAAAATGGCCATGACCAATCTGGTGTTCCCCAATGAGCCATACAGCATGCTGAAAGTCAAGGGTGGCAAAGCCACAATCTATGAGATAAAGTGAGAATTTAAAGTTTATAGTTGATAGTTTATAGTTTATAGATGAATACCTGGCAAGCCCTTGCTATGATTCTGAAGACTATAGAAGTAATCAACTATAAACTATAAACATTAAACTATAAACAAAAAAGGATATGAATAAGACCAACAAACTAGCCCTGATTTCGGTGATGTTCTGCTTCTTCGCCATGGGATTCGTTGACCTGGTGGGCATAGCATCTAACTATGTGAAAGAAGACCTCGGACTGAACGATTCGACAGCCAACATCTTCCCCTCGCTAGTGTTCTTCTGGTTCCTGATCTTCTCCGTGCCTACTGGCATGCTGATGAATAAGATCGGACGCAAGAACACTGTGCTCCTGTCGCTCATAGTGACCATCGTGTCGCTGCTGTTGCCTCTCTTTGGAGAGAACTTCCCCGTCATGCTGTGTGCCTTCTCGCTGTTAGGTATCGGAAATGCCCTGATGCAGACCTCGCTCAATCCGCTGGTGTCGACGGTGATGGGTGGTGGCAACCTCGCTTCTACGCTGACCTTCGGACAGTTCATCAAGGCCATCGCCTCTTTCCTGGCTCCCTATCTGGCCATGTGGGGTGCTACGCAGGTGATTCCCACTTTCGGCTACGACTGGCGCGTGCTCTTTGCCATCTACTTTGTTGTGGGCATCCTGGCTGCCGCCCTGTTGGCTGTGACACCTATCGAGGAAGAGAAGATTGAAGGCAAGGCTTCGACCTTTGCAGAATGTCTGAAGTTGCTTGGCACGCCAATCGTGCTGCTCTCGTTCTTTGGCATCATGTGCCATGTAGGTATCGATGTGGGTACGAATACCACAGCGCCAAAGATCCTGATGGAGCGTCTCGGCATGACCCTCAATGAGGCAGCCTTTGCCACAAGCCTCTACTTCATCTTCCGTACCATCGGATGTCTGACGGGGTCGTTCTTCCTCCGCGTGCTGCCCAACCGTACGTTCTTCATCATCAGCGTCGTGATGATGGCTCTCTCGATGTGCGGACTCTTCTTCGGCACGGACAAGTGGATACTCTATGCCGCCATCGCCCTCGTAGGCTACGGCAACTCTAACATCTTCTCTATCTGCTTCGCCCAGGCCCTCACGGCCATGCCGCAGAAACAGAACGAGGTGAGCGGACTCATGATCATGGGCCTCTTCGGAGGAACCATCTTCCCGCTGCTCATGGGCTTCATGAGCGATGCGATGGGTCAGGCCGGTGCTGTCATCGTGATGGCCGTCGGTGTGGCTTATCTCTTTACTTATATTAATCGTGTCAAGTAATCAATAACAATAAAAATATAAAACTTATAACTTATGAAAAGATATGTAGTAGGACTCGGAGAAGTGCTGTGGGATGTGCTTCCCGAAGGAAAGAAACTGGGTGGTGCACCTGCCAACTTCGCCTATCATGCCGGACAGTTCTTAGGCATGGACAACACGATTGCCATCAGTGCCCTTGGTGAGGACAAACTAGCCGACGAGACCATCGAGGCACTCCGTGAACACGACCTGAACGACCTGTTACCCCGCGTTCCCTACCCCACGGGCACTGTTCAGGTGCAACTCGACGAGCAGGGCATTCCTACATACGACATCAAGGAGAATGTGGCATGGGATAACATCCCATTCGACGATGACATCCAGGAGATTGCCAAGAACTGCCGCGCCGTCTGCTTCGGCTCTCTGGCCCAGCGCAATGTGGTAAGCCGCGAGACAATTCACCGCTTCCTCGACCTCACACCCGAAGACTGTCTGAAGATCTTCGACATCAACCTGCGCCAGCAGTTCTATACGAAGGAAGTCATCAAGGAGTCGTTGCAGCGCTGCAACATCCTGAAGATCAACGACGAGGAGTTGGTACTCATTGGCCGTATGTTCGGATATCCCGGCCTCGACATCGAGAACAAGTGTTGGCTGATCCTCGGCAAGTACAATCTCGACATGCTCGTACTCACCTGCGGCACTAATGGTTCTTACGTCTTCACGCCAGGTCAGATGTCGTTCCAGGAGACCCCGAAGGTGGTGGTCGCTGATACTGTAGGTGCCGGCGACTCGTTCACTGGCTCATTCGTGGGCAGTATTCTTAATGGCAAGTCTGTGCCCGAGGCTCACAAGACGGCTGTACAGGTCAGCGCCTTTGTCTGCACCCAGAACGGCGCCATGCCCGTTGTGCCCGACAGGCTGAAGGCATAAGCGTCTCGGTTTTTATACAGATTTCCCCGGATAATGACATTTTATCTGGGGAAATCTGTGTTATATATGGCTTTTTTTGTACCTTTGCAACCAAATATCAAGACCATGCGAAAAGTAATAGGTATAGGCGAGACGATTCTCGACATCATTTTCAAAGACGAGCAGCCGATAGGAGCCGTGCCTGGCGGCTCAGTGTTCAATGGCGTCATCTCCTTAGGACGGGCTGGCATCAAGGCCGCCTTCATCAGTGAGACGGGCAACGACCGTGTGGGCAGGAAAATCATCCAGTTCCTGGAGGACAACCACGTCGATGCCAACAGCATCAACGTCTACCCGGAGTCGAAGTTGCCCATATCACTGGCCTTCCTCAACGAGAAGAACGACGCGGAATACATCTTTTATAAAGACCATCCCCACGACCGTCTGGACTTCGTGCTCCCAGAGATACAACCCGATGACATCGTGATGTTCGGCTCCTATTATGCCGTCAATCCCGTCATACGTCCCCAGGTGCAGGGTTTCCTTGAATATGCCCGTGAACAAGGTGCAATCATCTACTACGACGTAAACTTCCGTGCCTCTCATCAGAACGAGGTTGTGAAACTGAACGCCAATATCCTGGAGAACCTGGAATATGCCGACATCGTCAGAGGCAGTCGGGAGGACTTCGAAGTGATGTTCAACAAGCACGATGCCGAGACCGTCTACAAGTCACAGGTCTCTTTCTACTGCAAGAACTTCATTTATACCCAGGGCGCAGAGCCAGTAGAGGTGAGGGGCACAGGCCATATCTCCCGCCAATACCCTGTCCGGCAGATGGAGACCGTCAGCACCATTGGTGCAGGCGACAACTTCAACGCCGGCTTTGTCTATGGCCTCATCAAATACGGCATCACCCGTGAGATGCTCGAGACAGGCCTGACGACAGAACAGTGGGACGGCCTCATCGACCTGGCCCAGCAGTTCTCGGCCAATGTCTGCGGCAGCATCCACAACAGCATCGACAGCGATTTTGCCGCCCAGAAGAAACGTGAGATCTTAGACAAGAATATTATATAATTATGAATATGATTAGTGATACCATTAAGTACATCGGTGTTGACGATCTTGACATCGATCTGTTTGAGAGTCAGTATGTGGTGCCTGAGGGCATGAGTTACAACTCCTATCTCATTGACGATGAGAAGATTGCAGTAATGGATACTGCTGACCGTCGCAAAGGCGAGGCGTGGAAGGCAAACCTGAAAGCCGCTCTCAATGGTCGCCAGCCTGACTATCTGGTGGCCCACCACATGGAACCCGACCATGCAGCACTCATCGCTGAGATGCTGGAGACCTATCCTGGTCTGCAACTCGTCTGCAGTGCCCCAGCAGTTAAAATGTTGCCCAACTTCTTCGAAGGCTGCAACTTTGAGGGACGCGTCATTACTGTCAAGGAGGGCGATACGCTCTCGCTGGGCCGTCATGAATTAAAGTTTATCGGGGCTGCGATGATACACTGGCCAGAGGTCATTATGAGTTACGACAGTTTGGATAAAGTACTCTTCTCTGCCGATGGATTCGGTAAGTTCGGTGCATTGGTCAACGAGACCGACGACTGGGCTTGCGAGGCTCGCCGCTACTATTTCAATATCTGTGGCAAGTATGGTATCCAAGTGCAAAACGTGTTGAAGAAGGCCGCCACCCTCGACATTCAGACCATCTGTCCGCTGCACGGTCCTGTGCTCAAGGGCGAACCGCTGGCTGCTGCTCTCAAACTATACGACACCTGGAGCAAGTACGAACCTGAGAGCGAGGGTATACTCATCGCCTATGCCAGCATTCACGGAGGAACGGCTGCCGCTGCCGAACATCTGGGAGAGATACTCCGCAAGAAGGGTGCTCCAAAAGTAGTAGTGAGCGACTTGAGCCGCGACGATATGGCCGAGGTCATCGAGGATGCTTTCCGCTATCCTACCGTCGTGGTGGCTGCATCGAGTTACGACGGTGGTGTGTTCCCCGTGATGCATGACTTCCTTTACCATCTGCAGATCAAGAACTACCAGAAGCGTCGTTTCGGCATCATCGAGAACGGCAGTTGGGCTCCCTCCGCAGGTAAGGTGATGCGCTCGATGATAGAAGGACTGAAGGACTGCGAGATTGTAGAACCAATGGTCACCATCCGCTCTCGCATGAAGTCTGCCGACGAGCCACAGTTCGAGTTGCTGGCCGACAGCCTGCTTGGGTAATTTTTATTGTTTATAGTTTAAAGTTTATAGTTTATAGATGATTACTTCTATAGGCAAAAGGAGGGCATGCACGGTATTCATCTATAAACTATAAACTTTAAACTATAAACTAAACTAAAGATTCTATTTCTTCAATCGAATCGGCCGTTTTGATATACTGTCGCCAATCCCCACGGATCATCCCTTTCGCTTGCAGATCGTCGAGTAGGGCAATAAGTGGATTCCAGAAACCTTTCATATTATAGAGGATAACGGTCTTCGAGTGATATCCGATAGTGGCGGAGGCCACTACGGTAAAGACCTCGTCAAGGGTGCCGAGGCCACCTGGCAGGGCGATGAACACATCACTCTGGTCCATCATCAGTTGTTTGCGGTCGCTGAGGTTGTCGCAGGGAATCTCAATATCCACATAGTCACTCGTTCTTCCACTCTTCTCCACAATCATCGGAACGATGCCGATGGTCCTGCCGCCAGCCTCCTTTGCGGCCTTGCCGATGGTCTCCATCAGTCCCTGGTTCACACCGCCATATACAAGGGTATGGCCGTTCCCGGCTGCCCACCTTCCCAACTCCTCGGTTGTCGCGAGGAAGTCGGGGTCTATCTGCTGATTCGCAGAACAAAACACACATATCTTCATAACTGTCTCTTTGCTTGATTCGTTCAGACTGCAAAGATACAAATAATAATCAACTTACGAAAATTCCCTGCCTTTTTCTTTTTTGTTTAAGAAATAATACCTACCTTTGTGGCATCCATTCACTCAATAAAAACAACCATTATGAAGAAACTATTATTATCCATGGCAATGATGGCATGCATGACCGCAGGTTTTGCTCAGAAGAAACTGGTGCTTTACTTCTCAGAGTCCGGCTCGACGAAAGCCGTTGCAGAGGAACTGCAGAAACAGACGGGTGCAGACATCGAGGCCATCGAATGCGTCAATCCCTATTCGGGTAACTTCCAGGAGACCGTCCAGCGTAATCAGCGGGAGCGGGAGAAAGGAGAGACACCCGCTTTGAAGCCCCTGAAGACGAAGGTGGCCGACTACGACGTGATCTTCCTTGGCTATCCCATCTGGGGTGGTGTCTACGCATCACCGATTACCTCGCTCCTCAAAGAACAGGACTTTGCCGGTAAGACCGTCGTACCTTTCTGCACCTTCGGCAGCGGTGGACTGAACACCTCGACGGAGGCTCTCAAGCAGGCCCTCCCCAAGGCTACGATCAAGAATGGCTATGGTGTGCGTGCAGCCAGAGTAGCCGCCGCAGAGAAGGAACTCGACCGCTTCCTCAAGGAGAATGGCTACAAGAAGGGCAGCGTCAGTCCATTGCCCGACTATTCGGAGCAGCAGCCTGTGACAGATGCCGACAAGGCCATCTTCGATGCGGCCTGCTCTTCTTATCAGTTCCCTCTCGGCACGCCTCAGACCGTGGGCAAACGCACTACAGATGAGAGCGTCGACTATAAGTTCTCTGTGAAGAGCCGTGGCTTCGATGGCAAGGAGGCCACCTCTACCATCTACGTCACCGTCAGCAAGGAAGAAGGTGCCAAGCCGGAATTCACAGAGGTAGTCCGTTGAAAGGTGAAAAAGTGAAAAGGTGAAGAGACATGAGGACTTTTGAGGAATTAGGCGTTAATGCGGCTATCCGCAAGGCCATTGAAGAGTTGGGATTTGTGCAGCCGATGCCTGTACAAGAGGCGGTGATTCCGTATCTGTTAGGCAACGAGAATGATGTGATCGCTCTTGCCCAGACGGGAACGGGTAAGACAGCCGCCTTCGGCATTCCCCTGCTGGAGCGCATCGACACCTCACGTCGTGAGACTCAGGCATTGGTACTCTCGCCAACTCGTGAACTCTGTTTGCAGATAACCGACGACCTGCGCGACTTTGCCAAATATATGGATGGCATACATGTAGAGGCCGTCTATGGTGGTGCTGCGATAGAGCCCCAGATGAGAGCCCTGAAGAAGGGTGTGGAGATTATCGTGGCTACGCCAGGCCGGTTAGTTGACTTAATGCATCGTGGCTATGCCCATCTTGAAGAGGTGACGAACATCGTGCTCGACGAGGCCGATGAGATGCTGAACATGGGCTTCTCGGATAGTATCAACGAGATATTCGAGTCGCTCTCAGCAGATCATCACACGCTGATGTTCTCTGCCACAATGAGTAAGGAGGTGGAGCGCGTGGCCAAGAAATACCTGAACAACTATCAGGAGATTGTGGTGGGTAGCCGTAATGAGGGTGCAGAGAACGTGAACCATATTTATTATATGGTGAATGCCAAGGACAAGTACCTCGCCCTGAAACGTATCGTAGACTACTATCCCCGCATCTTTGCCATCATCTTCTGTCGCACCAAGGTCGAGACGCAGGAGATAGCCGACAAACTCATCAAGGACGGCTATAATGCTGAGTCACTGCATGGAGACCTGAGCCAGCAGCAGCGCGACCTGACGATGCAGAAGTTCCGCAACCACCTGACGCAGTTGCTCGTGGCGACGGATGTGGCAGCACGCGGTCTCGACGTCGACGACCTGACGCACGTCATCAACTTCGGACTGCCCGATGACATAGAGAACTACACCCACCGCTCGGGCCGTACAGGCCGTGCTGGCAAGAAAGGTACTTCTATCTCCATCATCCACAGTCGTGAGAAGCATAAGATCCGTAACATCGAGAAGGAGATCGGCAAGGAGTTCGTGAAGGCTGAGATTCCCTCGGCAGAGGAGATCTGCAAGAAGCAACTCTATAAGGTGATGGACCAGATCGTAAAGACGGATGTTGATGACGAGGAGATTGCACCTTTCATGCAGGACATCAGCCGTTATTTCGAGTATATCGACAAGGATGAACTGATCAAAAAGATCGTCTCCTTGGAGTTCGGCAAGTTCCTCGCCTACTATGCCGAAGCACCTGAGATCGAAGAGGTGAAACCCGATAAAAAGGAGAAGAAGCCGCAGAGCGATAAGCAGAAACTCCAGAACAAGGCCCAAAAGGGCTATCGCCGCCTATTCATCAACCTCGGCAAACGCGACGGTTTCTACCCTGGTGAACTGATGCAGACGCTGAACCGCTTCGTGGGCGGCCGTCAGGAGGTTGGCCATATCGATTTGCTTGACACCATCTCTTATTTCGAAGTACCTGAGAAGGATGCGAAGAAGGTGATGATCCAGTTGACGGGCATCCGCTACAAAGGTCGTCAGGTTCGCTGTAACGATGCTGACGAAGGTAGTAATAAGGGCTCAAGGGATGCTGCTCCTTCGACTCGTGAAAGGCGTGACAGACGTGACAGTCAGTCCAAGCGCCAGAAAGACGAAAGGCCGAGTCGTCAGAAGAAGGATGACAAGCCGACTCGGCAGAAGAAAGACGATTGGCGTAGTCTGATGGGTAAGGTGCCGAGAGACTTAATCGGTCCTGAGCCTGACTTCAGCGAAGAAGGCTGGGCGATGCGCAAGCCACGAAAGAAAAAGAAATAGAAAAAGCCCCATTTTATTGGGGCTTTTTTATGTTGACCTTAAATAGGGCTATTGGGCGTTAATCTCCTTGATCAGACGGTCTGCCTTGCCCCATTTCTCCATCATATAGAGCACATAACGGATGTCGACACCGATACAACGGGCCAATTGGGAGTCGAAGAAGATATCACTCGAGAGACTGTCCCAGTTGCCGTCGAAGGCGAGACCAATGAGTTCACCCTTACCGTTGAACATCGGCGAACCGCTGTTACCACCAGTAATGTCATTATTTGAAAGGAAGCAGAGGTGCAGTTTGCCTGTGGTCTTGTCGGTATACTTTCCGAAGTCACTGACGGACAGCAGTTCCTTCATGATAGGCTCTGCCTCGTAGTCGATAACTCCCTTCTCACCCTGTTCCATTTTCTTCACGATGCTGCTGGCTTCGGTATAGTAGCCGGAGGGCTTGCCGTCGAGCAGATACTCACCCACTTGACCATAACTCAGTCGCATCGTGAAGTTGGCATCGCTATAGTTAGGCATATCCTCCTCCATCCGCAGTTTGGCGGCACAGAGATAGCGTTCCAGCACATCGATGCTGTCGTAGGTGGCCTCCAAGTCGGCACGGATGTCAGCCTGTACGGAGAGGAGACTCTCACCATAGACCACACCCGGATCCTTGTGATAACTCTTCTTGTTCACGTAGATCTTCTTGTCGTGCGTCATCAGTTTCGACTTCTTATAAATACGGTCCACGAACTTCTGATAGTCCCCGCCGTAGTCGTGGTCGATGACATTGAAGAAGTCGGGCTGGTATTTGATCTCCACCTTCTCACGATAGTGCTTCAGCAGAGCGGCCAGGATCTCACGGTCAGTGTCGTAGTCCCACTCGTCAGAGTTGTCCTTGAACTCGATATAGTACGACTTGGGCTTACCCTCCTTGCCGTTGATGATGGCCCCGTTCTGCACACGGAGGGCACGACGGGTCATCTCATCAGTATTGCGATGGCCGAAGGTCTCATTATAGAAAGTCAAGGCGCGACGGGCCTGGAAGCGCTTCTGATAGAGTCGCTCTAACTTGGCAAAGTCGAGTTCGTCCTTCAGATAGCCCGTGGAATCCTGCCACTGACGGATCTTCTGCTCATAGGCTGCCTTCTGACGGATCAGGCCGATACTGTCGATACATTTGTTCATGCCGATACTGTTCTTCCAGTAGTTCGAACTCGAGGCATATTTCGAATCGTACTTGATGCGCACAGCCTCCGAAGCCCGCATATGACGGATCATGATGTCCTGCTTCACCTCACGGGTCTGATACATCGGCTCGTTCATCGCATTCCGACGCTCCTGGATGCCATAACTCGACAGATAACGGCTGGTGCTGCCGGGATAGCCGATGGTCATTGAGAACGATCCGGGCTGATAGCCCTGCAACGACACCTGAGCCCATTTCTTCGGCTTCATCGGCACATTATCCTTCGAATACTTCGCCGGGCCGCCTGTCTTCGGATCGACATAGATACGGAACACGCTGAAGTCACAAGTCTGGCGCGGCCACATCCAGTTGTCTGTCTCACCGCCGAACTTACCCATCGACTTGGGCAAGACAAACACCAGTCGCACGTCCTCATAGTCCCGATAGGTGGTCATATAGTACTTATTACCCTCATAGAAAGGCAATATCTCCACACGGAGGGTAGAGTCTTGTTTCACGACATCCTTCAGCATCACATTCTCGAGCGAGTCGAGGAAATGGTACCGCTCATCGTTGTTCATCTGCTGGATACCCAGCGAGTCGAGTCGGGCAGTGATATCCTTCTGTTCCACCATGAAACTGACAAAGAGATTCTTATTCGGCAACTCTTCCTCGTAGGAGTTCGATACAAAGCCGTTGAGCATATAGTCGTGCTCTACCGTCGAGTGTGAACGGATGGCCTCAAAGCCGCAGTGGTGGTTGGTAAACACAAGACCGTCTGGACTCACGACGACGCCAGAACAGAAGCCGCCGAAGTTCACAACGCAGTTCTTGACGGCATCCTCGCCCTGATACAGAGCGCCATAAGGCAACTCGTAGTTCTCCTGCTTCATCGTCTCATAGACGGCATTCGGCAGGTTATACAGCGTCCACATGCCCTCATCGGCCTTGGCAGGGAGGGAGAGCAGGGTAATCAGGGATGTTAGAATAAATAGGGATTTTTTCATACGATATTATTTTTTGAATTTCTTTCCGATGATGGGGAGGCTGCTGAGAGGGAAGTCTTTCTTGACCAAGTAGGCCGCGAAGACGGCAATCAGCAATGTATTGACAATAAGAGAAGCCCAAAGGGGAAGTACGCTACCGGCATACTGCATAGCCATGAAGAGTACCAAGGTGAGAAAGACATAGGCACTCATCTGTCTGATGGGATAGGCAATGGGGTAATAGCGCTGTCCGATGAAATAGGACAACAGCATCGAAGTGGCGTAGGCGGCGAATCCTGCCCAAGCGCAGGCCATATAACTGAAACGTGGAATCAAAAGAATATCTATCGTGATAAGCACGACGGCTCCGATGCCGGAAAAATAGGCTCCCCAGATGGTCCTGTCTGTCAGTTTATACCAGAAGGAAAGGTTGAAGAAGACACCAAACATAATCTCTGCCGCCATAATGATAGGTACCACGCGCAAACCGTCCCAGTAACTTTCACCAATCAGATACTTCAGGATGTCAAGATAGCCCATGACCACAAGGAAGGCCAAGAGCGTAAAGATCAGATAGAACTTCATGGCCTGGGCGTATGTGTCACGATTGTCTTTGTCTTTCGATTTGCCAAACACAAATGGCTCGTATGCAAAGCGGAAGGCCTGAGTGATCATCACCATAATCATCGCAATCTTGATACAGGCACCATAGATGCCGAGTTGTGCACGGGCTTCTTCCTGAGATCCGTCGAAGAGATAGGGGAAGAGTATCTGTGAGGCTGCTTGGTTAAGTTGTCCTGCAAGTCCCATGACCAGTAGTGGCCATGTGTAACTAAGCATCCGCTTGCAAGTGTTCTTATCGATCTTGAAAGGCTGGGATGCCCATTCCTTCCAAAGCATCAGCAAGGTAGTACAGGTACAGAATAGATTGATATAGAAGACGAAAGCCACGTCGAGCGTAAACTGCTCATCATAGATACCGAATGGGTTAAGTCTCAGGGCTGGCAGGACAATCAGATATAAGAGATTGAGCGTAATGTTCAGCACGATGTTGATAATCTTCAGCAGGGCAAAGCGGAGGGGCTTATGCAGATAACGGAGATAGGCAAAAGGGATGGCCATGAACGCATCGATGGCAACGGTAACATACATCACTGCCACATATTCCGGATGGTCGGCATAGCCTACTGCTGTCGCTATGGGATACAGGAACATCATAAGCAGCACCGCTGAGATCAGCGATGTCATCATGACCATCGTCAGAGCAGTGGAATAGACTTTCCTGGGGTCTTCGCCTTCTTTGCTCATAAAGCGGAAGAAGGTGGTCTCCATGCCGAAGGTCAGTAGGATGATGAGCAGCGAAACGTAGGCATAGACATTAGTGATGATGCCATATTCTCCGCCCGATGCCGCAAACCGTGCTGTTTGTATCGGCACCAGGAGATAGTTGATGAATCGGGCAACGATGCTCGAAAGGCCATAGATGGCCGTATCCTTTGCGAGTGATTTCAGATTTGCCATTAGGGGTGATGATTAGGGGTACTATCCAAAGAAAAGATACGCAATTGCTATCGCCGCGATGATACCCGCAAGATCGGCCAGCAGGCCGCAGGCCACGGCATGTCTCGTCTTCCTGATGCCCACGCTGCCGAAATAGACGGCGAGGATATAGAAGGTGGTATCCGTACTTCCCTGAAAGATACAACTCAGGCGGCCGATAAACGAGTCAGCCCCATACGTAGTCATCGCGTCGACCATCATCCCTCTGGCCCCGCTGCCTGATAACGGCTTCATCAGCGCCGTAGGCAAGGCACCCACGAAATCGCTATTACCACCACAAGCCTCGACCGTCCAGCCAATGCCGTTGATGAGCATATCCATGGCACCACTGGCCCTGAAAACGCCGATAGCCACGAGGATTGCCACCAGATAGGGGATGATGCGGACGGCCGTCGTGAAACCCTCCTTCGCTCCCTCGATAAACGCCTCATAGACATTCACCTTCTTCCGCATGCCAGCCAGGATAAAGGCGATGATGATCAGCATCAGCAGGATGTTCGCCGTCGAGGTGCTCACCTTGTTCATCAGCACGGAGTCGAGTTGTCCGAAGCCCCAGATGACGCCAGCCACCACTAAGGCCGCACCGCCCAGCGTCAGCAGGATAGTACGGTTCAGCAGGTTGATCTTCTGATAGAGACTGGTGACGATGATGCCCGCCAAGGTCGAGAAGAACGTCGCCAGCAGGATGGGGATAAACACATCCGTAGGCTGGGCGGCTCCCATCTGGGCCCTGTATACTAATATAGAAATAGGTATCAGCGTCAGGCCGCTGGTGTTCAGCACGAGGAACATGATCATGGGGTTCGACGCCGTCACCTTCAGGTCCTCGTATTGGCTGTCACTGATCCTGCCTTGCTCTTTTTCAATCTTCAACCTTCCATCTTCAACCTCTTTCAACTGTTCCATCGCCTTCAGGCCGAGGGGCGTGGCAGCATTGTCGAGGCCCAGCATGTTCGCGGCGATGTTCATGAAGATAGAGCCCGTCACAGGATGACCCTTGGGGATATCAGGAAACAACTTGGCAAACACAGGCGACAGCAGTCGTGCCAGCACGTTCACCACTCCACCCTTCTCACCGATCTTCATGATGCCCAGCCAGAGCGACAACACACCCGTCAGGCCCAACGAGATTTCAAACGCGGTCTTCGACGAAGAGAACGTCGAGTCCATCATGGCCGGGAACACATCATAGTCTCCCAGAAACACCAACTTCACCACCGCAATGACGAAGGCGATGATGAAAAACGCTATCCAAATATAATTCAATACCATACAGACTGCAAAGATAGTGCAAAATTTCGAGTTAGCGAAGAGAAAGCGAATATATTTGCTTTCTTGAGCGTGAGAAATTTATTCAAATTGAGCGAACAGCCAAATAATAAAGCAAAAAAAGGCACCTGCCTTAAGCAGATGCCCTCCGGATTAGTATTTAAGTACGTTGATGAAAAGAAATTCTCTTAATCATTGATTCAATTTCTGATACCAGGCATTATTATGCTCCCAGTCATCACCATAATCTGGATCACCAATGACATACTGATGGAACAGTTTCACACCATCCTTATGGTATTTATCATCGATGTCCTGACGCTCAGCACACCACTTATAGTCCTGACCCACACAGATCATGCTGGCCACCTTACCAACAGGAGCCTGGAGTCTGATATTCGTACCATTCTTGTGAACCCAGATACCAATCTCCTTGGCTTCTTCTTTTGAGCTAAAGGTGCGATTAAGGCTAATATGGCCTAAGTCTGCATTATAGTCAATGGCCACATTGTTTTTACCGACACCACTAGATGCCCAGCCAGTATTTCTCATCATCATATGTGAATTAGCCCCTTTGTTGGGATTGACAAGCGTGACAGAGCAGGCGGCATGTACCTCATTGGCACCCTCTGCACCGATATAGATTGGCAGTTCACCACCAATGGCGCGGATAATCAGAGTTCCATTCTTGCAGACATCAAACACCACGTCATTGAAATCGAAGTCACTGCTCTCACCAACTGTCAGGTCCTCCACGATAATACGGCAGACGATGTTAGGATCAGAAGGAGGAGGAGTCGTACCACCCTTGGCCTCAGTCAGCGTCACAATCCAGTCGCTAAAGTAACCATCTGCACAGCCGCCGACTTTCACCCACTTCTTACTAGCACCACCTGTTACCGGCAAATAGCCTTGTGCCAGCAAGTTGTCAATGAAACCTTCTTCTTGCACTTGAGCATCAGAAATATCTAACGGTGTGCCACAATACATGTTCTGTTCTGCGACGAGCATGTTATATTTCTGGCCTTTCCACTCAAACATAGCATATTCATCGGCATACCATTGATAATTGCCATTCTCATCGGGACGACTAACTCCTTTTGCATAAATTTCAGGACCTACCATCTGCTCGAAATCGAAGCCCATGAACGAACGGTTCCAACCGTCCTCCAGACAATCGGCTTCAGAACCGAGAGCCTTCATAATTGTCTTATAACTAACCAGACCTGTGTACTCAGTACGGCGGACAGAACCATTACTATTATAGTATCCGAAAGACTTTGTAGTTGATTCCTTCATGTACATAATCTTATCACTATGGAACGGGCCGTCATTGGCATTGCCGCCATTATCCAGCACTGTACCATTCGTACTGCAATCACCATGGTTGAAATTGTTAATGTGATCAACGAAATTTCCATCAATGGCAGCAAGGTGATCCATATAATCAGAGGCATAGAGGTAGGTACTACCATTTGCTGCTAAATAAGCTTCAGGAGAGTAGCCTTCTCTTGGAGACGTGTGTCCCTTATACACCTGCTGGATGAAATAGTTTGTCCAATGGGGATCCTCATAACCTAAATTTGGCGTAATCTGGAAATACTTAATAACTACTGCTTTCTGCTCGTCAGTCAATGGGGGAGGAACCTTCAGACCACCATAAGCCTTATTGGGATCAGCCCACTCGTTGGCATTGGCGTTTTCGGAACGAGTAAGTGCAGCCGCAGAACCGAAGCCCCACGTCTGGTTAGCGGCGGGCTGGCCGAAACGGGTGATAAACGCGTTCTCATAATTCTGAACAATGTTGAACTCAGCCGAATTCTGTCCACCGCTGAGATCGGCATCCTTTGAGCAGCCTGTGAACATCCCTCCCAGGGCTACGGCTGCCATTACTGTCATCAAATACTTCTTCATACTAATACTTCAATAAGCTTATTCTGTTATAACATTGCAATATTTGTGCAAAAATACGAATAATTTCTATACCAACCAACAAAACGTGCAATTATTTAACAGAAATTTACCAAAACCAACTATAAGAGTTCTCCATCCTCCATGCAACCCCTTATTTCTCACCTCCTATCTATTTCATCCCATCTCTTTTCCACCCACCTCACACCTCTCACTTCTCACCTTTCAACTCTCACTTTATCCTGCCTATCCTGCACTTGTGCCCTAAACAGGGTGCTTTCCGCAATTTATCCTGCACTGCATCCTGCACTCTTTCTGGGTACTATCTTGCACTTGAAACCATCAGGGGCGGTTTCTTTCTGACATTTAACTATGGTTTCAATTTTGGTTCCAATGCCTGAAACTGTTGGTTCCAATGCCTGGAACCACGAGTGCCAATGCCTGAAACCAACGGTTCCAGCCTTTGGCACCAATCGTACCACCCATTGGAACACTTGCTTTGTGACTGCCCTATTGCTTCGCTCAGCCATTTCAGTGCAACATAATCGTCGCTCTAAGTGCAAGATACAGTGCAGGATAAATTGCGGAAAGCACCCTGTTTAGGGCACAAGTGCAGGATAGGCAGGATAAACTGAGAGGTAAGAGGTGAGAGGTGAGAGGTAAGAAGTGAGAACTGAAAAGCGAGAGGTGAGAGGAAAGCGAGTAATATAAAGAGGCGCCTACTCACGCAGACGCCCCCTCCAAAGATAATTTAGTTTTTTTAAGTATTTGATGTCTTATTTATTATTCATTGTAATACCAAATAAGATTAGCATCTTGTACCCACTTTGCGAAGAGAGGATACTTTTTCCTTATATCCTCACGCTCAGCACACGGCTGGAAGCTCTGCTTCACGCAAATCTTTGCAGCAGGCTGTCCTACAGGAGCCTTTAACTCGAGGGTAACGTCACCACCACTCGTTGTAGGTCTCTTTACAAACACGGGGATATCACTTCCTTTGTTACTCTTATTGATATTAGTCACCTCAAATTCCTGAGAAGTACCAGAATTCTGAATCTTGTAGAATCCTTCCTTGTCTGGGCCACTCTGACCAAGAAGTTCATGAACTTCACGATTTGCTACATAGAGAGGAAGAATACCACCTGCACCTACGATCTTAACCATAGCAGTTGTCTCGCTTGTATATCTTACGTCGAACACCACGTCGTTGAAGTCCCAGTCTGAATCCTCAATGCCATCCTTCGCAGCTTCTGAATCTTCAGCCTTAGCGTTCAGGTCCTCAGCAATAATACGGACAACCAACTCTGATGGCGGGGGAGTATTACCAGTCTTAGCCTCAGTCAGCGTTACAATCCAGTCGCTAAAGTAACCATCTGCACAGCCACCGACTTTCACCCATTTCTTATTAGCACCACCTGTTACCGGCAAATAGCCTTGTGCCAGCAAGTTGTCAATGAAACCGGCTTCTTGCACTTGAGCATCAGAAATATCTAACGGTGTGCCACAATACATGTTCTGTTCAGCTACGAGCATGTGATATTTCTGGCCTTTCCACTCAAACCATATATAATCTTTTACGGGGAAACCGCCAGGAATATCTGCGCTCCAACCTGCGCTATAGTCCAATTCTTTTGCATAGATTTCAGGACCTACCATCTGCTCGAAGTCGAAGCCCATGAACGAACGGTTCCAACCGTCCTCCAGACAATCGGCCTCAGAACCAAGAGCCTTCATAATTGTCTTATAACTAACCAGACCTGTGTATTCGGTACGGCGAACAGAACCATTACTATTATAGTATCCGAAAGACTTTGTAGTTGATTCCTTCATGTACATAATCTTATCGCTATGGAACGGACCGTCATTAGCGTTGCCGCCATTATCCAGCACTGTACCATTCGTACTGCAATCACCATGGTTGAAATTGTTAATGTGATCAACGAAAGTTCCATCAATGGCAGCAAGGTGATCCATATAATCAGAGGCATAGAGGTAGGTGCTACCATTTGCAGCCATGTAAGCTTCAGGAGAGTAGCCTTCTCTTGGAGATGTGTGTCCCTTATATACCTGCTGCATAAAATAGTTTGTCCAATGGGGATCCTCATAACCTAAATTTGGCGTAATCTGGAAATACTTAATAACTACTGCTTTCTGCTCGTCAGTCAATGGGGGAGGAACCTTCAGACCACCATAAGCCTTATTGGGATCTGCCCACTCGTTGGCATTGGCGTTTTCGGAACGAGTACCTACTGCACGCCCAAATCCCCAGTCCTGATTTGCAGCGGGCTGACCAAACGTAGCAACAAACGCTTTGTTGTAATTCTCCTCAATTTGAGCGGCCTCATTCTGGGTGATTTTCCCAGCGTCATAGAGCTCCTCGCCACTCTTTGAGCAACTTGTGAATGCAGCGCAGATAGCAAGGGCTGCAACACCTGTCATCAAATACTTTTTCATAATTCTAAAAATTTTAATGTTATTAATAAATTGAGTTTAAATAAATATTCTCGACCTAATCATAAATTTCGGTTGCAAAGATACATCATTTATTTATATGATACAATACTTTTCGTGTTAAAAAATCATAACGGATGCGCAATCATTTGAAAGTTGTTACATTTCGTATAGGAAAATGACAGTTTTAATAAAGTCGGATTACTTCACTAAGATTGTTTACTAACCCGTCGTTATTCTATTTTAATAATTATCACTCCGATACCACAAACCTCGAGAAACTACAGCATTTTCTACCAGAATAATGCCTAGTTTCCTCAGGAATAATGCCTAGTTTCTGTCAGTCGCCTCACAGCATTCCTGGCACGCTGTCACAAAAGAAGCATTAAAATCTCGAATAAATTTTTGGCCATTTCAAAAAAAACACCTACCTTTGCACTCGACAACCGTATGTTAAACACCTGAATTCAAAGTATTATGCAAAAACAAAATGAAACAAAGAAAGGAGACGTGACAATGCGTGGCAAGTATCTCAATCCAAAGGCAGACATGACTTTCAAGTTGGTTTTCGGCGAGCATCCCGATCTGGTGATGAGCCTGCTGAATGCCCTATTGCCTTTGCCTGAAGACGGGCAGATAGAGAGCGTCGAGTACCTGACACCAGAGATGGTACCAGAAAACCCGGCTAAGAAAGACAGCATCGTCGATGTACGATGCAAGGACCAGCAGGGGCACCAGTTCATTGTTGAGATGCAGCTCTACTGGAACGAGGAGTTCAAGCGCCGTGTGTTGCTCAATGCGTCAAAGGCTATCGTACGCCAATTGAACAAGGGTGAGGACTATTCGCTCATCCAGCCTGTATACTGTCTGAGCCTGGTGAACGACAAAGCTTTCGACTACGAGACTGATGAGTTCTACCACGACTATGCCATCGTCGATGTCGAGCATACCAACCGTCATATCGAGGGGCTGCGCTTCGTGTTTGTCGAACTGCCGAAGTTCAAGCCGCAGAGCATCGCGGAGAAGAAGATGGCGGTGTTGTGGCTGCGCTTCCTGACGGAGATAGCCGAGGACACCATCGAGGCACCCGCCGAGCTCATGGAGAACGAGGCGACGCGCAAGGCCTTGGGTCTTGTGGAGAAGTCGGCCATGACCGAAGGCCAGCTCTATGCCTACGAGCGGTTCTGGCTGTCGGTGGTCGATGAGCGCATCCTCCGCGAGGCCGCCGTAAAGAAAAGCTATAACGAAGGATGGGAGAAAGGCATGGAGAAAGGTATGGAGAAAGGTATGGAGAAAGGTATGGTGGAAGGACGCGCCAAGGAAAAGCTTGAGAATGCCCGGAGTTTGAAGAACAATGGCATTCCATTAGATTTAATTTCCAAAAGCCTTGACCTGCCAATTGAGGAAATAGAGAAACTATAATTGAGTAAATCATTTATATCACAACAGGATACTTTGTGACATGTCACAGATTATCCTGACCCCAATGTGTCATTTAACAATGCGAGACGGATTGAGCATGTCGCTTATCCCGAATTCACGTTACTTGCATTGTTGGGCGGCGATGCGGCCGGAGACCATGATTTCTGTGAGGGCATTGCCGCCGAGACGGTTGCCGCCGGGGATACCGCCCGTCACCTCGCCTGCGGCAAAGAGACCCGGGATGGGCTGACCATTAGCGTCGAGCACTCGGCGCTGTTCATCTACCACCAGTCCGCCCATGGTGTGATGGGTAGAGGGTGC
>JAEEGJ010004281.1_pt1 | contig 49195 bp, 32 predicted proteins | sample 8958761 | NCBI WGS metagenome assembly JAEEGJ01 (sample SAMN16246546, study PRJNA631951) | gut metagenome | biome: gut microbiome; feature: rumen; material: RS-attached | host: Bos | place: Iran: Karaj | collected 2018-10
CCTGCCTCGCTGCCGACATCCTCGGCGACTGGCGCGAGGAAGTCATAGCCCGTACGCCGGACAGCAGCGAACTGCGCATTTTCGTCTCTCCTATACCGACCGACTATCGCATCAACTGCCTGATGGAAGACATCCCCTACCGTCTCTCCTCTGCCGCCCAGAACGTCGGCTACAACCAGCCCTCCGAGCCCGGCTTCTACCTCGGCCCCGATACAACGGTCAATCCCTTCCTGAAATAGCCAGATTTATGTACGTATAGAAACATTCCTCTGTTCCTGTGCGTACTTTCACTATACATATAACGAATAAGGAAGTTGGTTTCCTAACCAATTAGTGAAAAACAATTATACTGATACAACTTTCAACAAAAAAACTTATCTTTGCAGTTAGGAAAACGGATTTCTTATTCGTTATATAGACAGAATGACTGCAAAAAAGAAAGAAATAGAACAGCTATACATCAGCCACCATCAGCGTTTGCAAGCTTTGGCTCGACTGCTGCTGAAGGATGATGATGAAGCCCAAGATGCCGTGAGCGACATGTTCGCCAGACTTGCAGAAGGGGCTGTGGAACTGCCGGCAGAACATCCGGAACGCTATCTGACGGTGACTGTCCGCAACCTGTGCTTTGACCGTATTCGCCAAATGACGATGCGAGAAAGGATAGAGCGCAGAGTTTCGTTATTAGAGTCAGAACCGGCGTCTTGGGAAGCAGAACAGGAGCGTATCAGGGAGATGAATTCCTATGCGGAGAAAGCTTTCACCAAACAGACATGGAAAGTATTCCAACTGCGTTTCGACGAGGGACTGCTCTATAGGGAGATTGCAGAACGGCTGGGTATCAGCGAGATAACTGTATACAAGCATCTGGCTGAGGCACTCCGGGTGTTAAGAAAGAAATTTAATCCGTCATGTATATGAAAGAAATGGAACAACTGCTCAGAATGGTAGAACGTCCGCAAGACTATTCGGACGAAGAGATCATGAAGCTAGTAAGTGACCCAGAAATGAAGGCATATTACGAGCTGATGGTGAGTGCCGAGGCAGGCTTCGCTCTGAAAAGAAGTGAAGAGCCCAAAGTATATACACGTGCTAAGCTTTATAGCCTGAGTTCCAGATTCCTCAAGGTCGCCGCCGTCTTCATCGGGGTAATCTTGCTATCAGGTATAGCTTTCGCAGCCTATCGGTATGTCGTTGGAGAGGAACCTTCCGTTGGAGGGTCATTGAAATCCCCGACTCAGGAAGTGCGAATTTCAAATTCGCCCCAACAAGTGCAGACAGAGACTGAAAGCGTGCGAACCTTTGAGAACGCTGAACTGCAACAGATACTCCAGGAATTGTCAGACTACTACCATGTCGGCGTTGAGTTCCATAACGAACAATCGCGCCATATCCGCCTCTATACCAAGTGGGACACCACCGCTCCACTCCAGCAGATCATCGAACTGCTTAACGGATTTGAGAAGGTCAACGTCCGGCTTATTGACAACAAGATTATCGCAGAGTAACCATGAAAAGGATCCTATACCTTATCTTTATATATGCTCTCTGTGCTTCGGCTCATGCCCAGCATGTCTTCCAGGGCACCTCGCTCTCGAAGGCACTCATCGAACTCGACCAATCGACGAAACGCTACGACGTCTCCTTTGTCTATGACGAACTGGAGGACTTCACCGTGACCAAGACCGTCAAGCGGGGACGTTCCCTGCCAGAGGCTGTCCGTGAGGTCTGCGGATTCTACCCCGTCAAAGTGACTGTCAGTGGGCGAAATATCCTCGTAGAGTGCATCCAGAAAGACCGTACGAAACTGATGGGACGCCTCATCGGACCAGACCGTCAGCCTGTTACCTACGCCAACATCACCCTCTATTCCCCTTCCGATACGATCTACATCGGTGGAGGTGTAAGCAACGAGGCAGGCGACTTCGTGATTCCAAGCAGCGCAGCCCAGGCAAAGGTGCGTATCAGTTGCATTGGTTTCAAGACCATCGAACGGGTGATGCCTATCGACAACGTTGGCACGATACGTATGCAGATGGAGAACTACAATCTGGGCAACGTGTCTGTGAACGGACGGATGCCCGTTGTCAGAAGCGAGGCAGACCGTTTGCAGTATATCGTTAGCAACGATGAGTTTGCCCACGGGCTCAATGCCCAGGAACTGCTCAGCCGTGTGCCGATGGTGACGATGTCAGGCGGGCAGGCGATGATCCTCGGAAAAGGCCCTGTCCACTTTATGCTCAACGGACACATGATGGATATGGGGGATGAAACGATCCGACAAAAACTATGGACCATACGCTCGGAGGATATCGAGCGGATAGAGGTCCTTTCCATTCCATCTGGCCGTGATATTATGCAGATGGGTGGCGGTTATATCAACATCGTGCTCCGTCGTGACCAGACGCTCGGATGGCGAGGAGATATTGGTACAGAGGCCGGATTTAGCGATTATTGGAATGGACGTGCTAATGGCTCTGTCACCTATGCCTCGGATAAGTTTGATATGACCATTGATGCCCACGGCGGACGTACCACTCAGACAACAGATAATCTGACGACCTACTGTATTGAGGAAGATGCTAACATCGTTTCAGACACTCATGCCAAGCAGACTGACAAGCAGCTGGCAGCAAATCTGACGCTCCGATATCTGCCTACAAAGAACTTGGAATTAGGAGGCATGTTGTCATGGCAGACGTTATGGCCTGAAAAAGTTATCAGCGGACAGATTGTTAACTCCTTAGGCCACAATCCTACTTCAGAGGCTTATCAGGAACCTCATGACAACACCACCACCAAGAGCCTGACAGCCTACTGCGACTGGCATCTGGACTCAAAAGGAAAGTTGATCAGCCTTACGTATCAGAACTACAAGAAAGACGACAATTGTAAGTCTGGAGCCTTTTCTAAAAATATGGGAACCAATTCAAATTATGACATTCCTATAGTAAACTGGGAAGGATATTCACACGATGTCGATTATCGCATACAATCTGTCAGATTAGATATGACATTGCCATTTAACTTCCTCAACATTGATGCCGGTGCATCATATACCTATATCAGAAACCTGGCTGATGTACTATATAATACTAGTAGTGAGTATAGCAAATATCTATTTGTTGTTAGCAATATGCTCGATTATAAAGAAAAAGCGAAAGCTGCCTACTTGTCAATCAACCACGACTGGGGCAAATTTGCCCTAAAGGCAGGATTACGCTATGAGCACATTGGATGGGGTGAAGGAAGCGATTCAAAAGACTATTGGCTGCCGTCGTTCAGCTTGTCATATAAGCCAAAAGACAGTCATCAAATCAACCTGTCATGGGGAACAAGTTGTATTCATACCAATTTCTATTACCTCAATCCCCTCCGTGTCTATAAGTCTATTTATGAATACAAAGAAGGTAACCCTTTGTTGAAACCAAATAGGATAAGTAACATTGAACTGAGCTACCTCAACCATCATGGGCTCTATGCTTGCGCCTATCATCATCACGGCAGTAATATGATCATCTGGCAAACTGACTGGAGGATACTTGAATATGGCGACGTATCTCTTAGAGGCCATGCCCAGAGTTGGCCTCAGAACAATGGACGCATCAATCAGACAGGCCTCTATCTGCGCTACCAGCGTCAACTTTCAGAACATCTGACGGCAACTGCAGAAGGAGATGCGTTTTATCACGATGCGACATCACAATATAACGAAGAATCCCACCTATATGGATGGGGGAAACGCATGGCAATCTCTGCAGACTGGTATCTGAACTCTCAGCATACTCTTTTGTTGAATGCCCGTTATCAGCATTGGTTCGCCGATTATCATGAAATGACAGAGACGGATGGCTATGGTTACTTCTATTTCGCCCTGCGATTTACAATGCCGGGTGATCGTTTGAAGTTATCGCTTGTTGCCAACGATCCCTTCCATCAGTTTGTTACTGATGAGACCATCAATAACAGTACAGTTGCTTATAATAACGCTTCAAATGATATAACAAAGAGGATAAAACATTTGAGACACATCAATCACCATGCCCATTACATAGGTTTCACAGCAACCTATTCTTTGGGTGGTAAGAAGGTACGACAGACTCGTCATAGTATCAATGACTCCGAGTCCAAACGAGCAGAGAAACAATAGAATTTCCATGCCGACGCATTTCTTGCTACGAAGCCTTCCAACACTATTTACATGGCTTTCAAAAAAGTGTTGGAAGGCTTCGTAAAAAACGCTATTTTTATGCACTTTAATTTGCGGCTAACCTTGCCGGGAGTTTAGGCTAAGGAAACTGGGACTTTAGTCTAAGGAAAGTCTCGGTTTAGTCTAAGGAAAGTCCCAGCCGTAGATGTGATGCATAAATGTCCATAATCAACATATTTATTCATTTTGTGCTACACCCCATCTTATATAGGGTTGCAGTCCAAACATCTCATCATCTCACTTTGGATCCAGAAACACCTGTATGGGTAGGCGTTTCTGGGAGTGAGGTGTTTTCTGATCACCTCACTCAACACCTCACTTACCATCTACTGCCTCTGTATGAAAAATCCGATCGCGGTCATGTGGCCTTCTACAAGGTGATGGTGAGGTAATGCATGAGGTGTAGGGTGAGGTGTCTTGCAAACACCTCATCCTTACAAATTGCTAGAAATCATGCAGTTATAGGCCGAAAGTGAGATGATGAGGTCCTTGTTTATTTCTTGTCTTAGGCGTCATTCCGGTGACTGCTCACGGACCTTCACCGCCGCTATCCGCGTGTATTGATCGTGGGACACCACGACTTGAACCCACAGAAGGATTGCCCGTGTATTGAGAATGTCGCAAAGGAGTATGCAGATTTGCAGCCGAAATAAAAAAATCCCGTATCGTTTGGCGGTACGGGATTTTTTGTTTACCTTTGCAGAGAATATCAAGGAACGATATGAAAAAGAGAATGACTCATTGACAAAAACCTGTAGGATGGACGATAAAGAGCTCTATATCAATTTCGACGAGTATATCCGTCAGGGTGAACCTCAGAAGCGCGAACGTGCAGAAGCATGGCGCGTGGCTATTGGCTTGCAGGCTGTGGATGGGCTGAAGACATCAGAATATCTGCAAGAGACAGCCCGCAGGAATATTGAGGGTGAAATCACCATCGACGAGGCACGTGAACTCGTGAAGCAATATTATATCAAAAAGACAGCTCACGACGAAGGTAATGAGGATAAGGAAGAGGCAGACCGTGTGTCGAGTAATATCTCGAAACTACTACAGACGGATGCCTTTACGTATAGTGTAGCAGGACTGGCTGCTATTCATCGTGCAATTTTTGAAGGTGTGTTTAAGCACGCAGGCACTTTCCGCGACTATGATATTTCGAAGAAAGAGTGGGTTTTGAAAGGCGAGTCTGTGCTTTATGGACGCTGGCAAGATTTGCGTATGACAGTAGAATACGATCTGGAACAAGAGCGACAGTTTGATTATACGACCTTAAGCAAGGATCAGATGGTTGAGCATTTGGCCAAGTTCGTTGCTGGCTTATGGCAGATTCATCCTTTCTGCGAGGGCAACACCCGAACTACAGCACTCTTTACCATTAAGTATCTGCGTTCATTGGGATTCAGCGTGAATAACGATATGTTTGAGCGCCACTCTTGGTATTTCCGCAATGCATTGGTACGAGCCAATTATCGGAACTTGAAGAAGGGAATCAATTACGAACCGATTTTCCTGGTGAGATTCTTCCGCAACCTTCTATTGGGCGAAAACAACACCTTGAAGAATAGGTACATGATGATTGATGCACCTGAGGATTGGAAGATGCCTGAAAACGAACAAGTACCCCACAAGTACCCCACAAGTACCCCGCAAGTACAGGACAAGTTGTCTACAGATAATCCAAACATCATAAGTCTGGTTCAGGTGATTGGTGAACAAGAACTGTCAGTAAAAGAAATGATGGAAGGCCTCGGACTGAAAGATAGAAAAAATGTTCTGGCCCTTTATCTTAATCCTGCAATAGCAGAGGGCTATGTCCGTTTGTTATACCCTCAATCCCCCCGTCATCCACGACAGAAATATCTGTTGACAGTAAAGGGGCTGGCTTTATATAATGAATTAACTAACTACTGAACGATATGAAAAAGAGAATGTCATTATGGGTAGCAACAATGGTTGCGGTGTTGTTGATGGTGCCGGCGACGGTGGCGGCGCAAGAGAAGAAAGGGAACTTCCAGAAGGGTGACTACGGCTATCTGTACTGTCACATGAACGACCGGGGACGTGCCTGGACGGCCTATGCCTTGAGTCGAGACGGCATGCACTACCACGACCTGCTGAACGGCGACTCCGTATTCAGCGACAGCGAACATGCCCGCATCGAGGGGGCTACACGTGATGCCTACATCTTCCGCAAGCACGACGGCACGGGCTATCTGATGCTCTGTACAGATATGAACGTGGGTGCCTTCAAACGGCTGAAGAAGCAGGCCGAGTGGGACAACTACGGCATAGACCTGCTGCGCAGCGATGATCTGTTGCACTGGGAGAGCGTGACCTTCGACTTCCGAAAGGGTACTGGCATCTTCAGCAACCCGGAGGCGGAGAGTGTCTATAAGGACTGGAAGACCGTCAACCGCGTTTGGGCTCCCCAGGCCGTATGGGATGACGACTATGTATGGCCCGACGGCCGGCGGGGAGGCTACTTCGTGTACTACTCGATGTGGAACCGTGCCGAAGAAAAGTACGACCGGCTGTACTACTCGTATGCCGATGAGTCGTTCACGCAGCTCACGCAGCCGCGACTGCTCTTTGACTGGGGCTACGCCACCATCGACGCCGACATCAACTGGGTGAAGGCCGACCGCCAGTGGCACATGATGATCAAGAAGGAGGGAGGCACGCCGGGACTCTTCACGACGGCAGCCCCCGCGCTCACCGGCCCCTGGCCCGAACCGTCGGAGGATGATTACGTCAACTTCGAGGGCAAGAAGAAGTGCGAGGGTGTGTCGGCCTTCCAACTGGCCGGTCGTGACGACTGGGTCATCGGCTACATAGAATACTCGTCGCGTCCGAAGAACTACCGCCTGTGTCTGGCCGACGAGACGATGCACAATTTCCGCGAGCCTCGTAACATTGAGGGCGTGGACCGTCCGCAGCACGGATCGTTCCTGCGGATTACCAAGGAGGAATACGACCGTCTGGAAACGTTGAACAAAGTCAACGACAACAACACGCCGCTGCACCTGATGAAGCCTGCCTACCGGGTGGGCTATGGCGTGTCGGCCAAAGAGCGCGTCAAGGCGACGATGGATCGCGTGCTGCGGTATATCGATGCCGAGACACCTGCCCAGCTTGTGGATAAGAAGACGGGCGAGGCGGTGACGGACATGAAGAAGATCACCGCCGACACCCAACTGAAACAGGGTGGCTTCCGCCTGACGAGCTACGAGTGGGGCGTCACCTATTCGGGCGTGCTGGCGGCCTATGAGGTCACTGGCGATGAGGCGTATCGTGACTATGTCTTCAAGCGTCACAAACTGTTGGCAGAGATGGCACCCTATTTCGCCAAGCTCCATCAGAAGGGTGAGCAGATAGATGTCAATGCCCGTAAGGTGGTCGATCCGCATGCCCTCGACGATGCCGGCGCCGTCTGCTGCTCCATGATCAAAGCTTTATTACTGAACAATCCGCCTCAGAGTAATCTCTCACCTCTTGCCTCTCACCTCTTACCTCTCATAAACAACTATGCCGACTACATTATGAACAAGGAATACCGTCTCGCTGACGGAACCTTTGCCCGCATCCGTCCGCAGAAAAACACGGTGTGGCTCGACGATATGTTCATGGGCGTCCCCGCCGTTGCCTATATGGGAAAGTACACGGGCGATTTGAAATACTATGACGAGGCAGCTCGTCAGATACTCCAGTTTGCCAGCAGGATGTGGGTGCCGGAAAAGAACCTGTTCCGTCACGGTTGGGTGGAGTCGATGCAGGAGCATCCCGCCTTCCATTGGGGCAGAGCCAACGGTTGGGCCATCCTCACCATGTGCGAGGTGCTCGATGTGTTGCCGGAGGATCATCCGCAGCGGGCAGAGATTATGACTCTGATGCGGTCGCATCTGAAGGGACTCGCCGCCCTGCAGCATCACGACGGCTACTGGCACCAGCTGCTCGACCGCAGCGATACCTATCTGGAGACCTCGGCCACAGCCATCTATGCCTACTGCTTTGCCCATGCCATCAACAAGGGGTGGGTGGATGCCAAGGTCTATGGTCCCGTGGCGCAGTTGGCCTGGCACGCCGTGGAGGCATCCGTCAATGACAAGGGCCAGGTGGAGGGTGTCTGCGTTGGCACGGGCATGGGCTTCGATCCTGCGTTCTATGCCTATCGGCCCGTCCATGTGATGGCTGCCCACGGCTATGGACCGGTGATCTGGGCAGGCGCCGAGATGCTACGGCTGCTCGACCGTCAGCATCCGAAGATGAACGACTCTGCCGTATGGTTCTACGATGAGGCTATTCCTACCGATGCGCCGATCTTCAACTACGACGGCAGCACCCGGTTCTAAACAAAAATCCCCGCCAGCCAGCGAGGATGATTGTTACTTGATGATGAGTTTCTTTCCGTTCCTGAGATAGATACCCTTAGCCTTCGGCTCTCCTTCGACCCGACGACCGTCCAGCATGTACCAATTATCATTTATCATTTGTCCTTTATCATTCAGACGCACAGCGTCGCTGATTCCTGTCGGGTTATAGGCGCCGATGAAGTCGGGCAGGTAGAATCCGAGGTGAGGCGGCTGGTTGTAGGCGGTGTTCTGCCAGGCCACGGCCATGCGGTAGGTGTGGTCGTGCATCAGGGTGGGGAAGCGGTAGTCGGTCTCGTAGGCCGTCGAGTAGATGTTCAGTGTGGCACTGTCATCCTTGCTCCAGAGGATAATCTCCTCGCGCCAGTCGCCGAAGATGTCGGCAGAGAGGCAAGGCGTGGATTTCGTACCGTTGCAGGACGAGGAGTTTCCCATGGATACGGCACCGATGGCCGACAAGCCTGGGCCAAGCATCAGACCGCCTTTGCCGTACTTGCTGATAGAGGTGCCGTCGAGCAGTTCGTCAAAGGCATCACCATCCCAATAGACGCGGAAGTTCATCGAGGGTTTTGACGAGCCGACCTCCTGACCTGTGATGGCATTGAAAGGGTTCTGGTTACGGCTGCCGCTGTCGAAGCCGCCGTATGAAGACCAGAACTCATAGCCACGACTGTCGGCTACGATGTCTGCAGCCAGTCCGCGACCGTTGTCCTGTCCCTTCTGTCCGCCCTTCCAGATGATTTCTCCCGTTGCGGCATCGTGCAGATCCCAGGCATAGTCACCTTTCTCCTCATGCACGTCGAAGAGTTCCAGTCCGGGACGGTCAGGGTCGAGGTCTCCCAGATGGATGGCATCCCCATGACCGAAGCCCACGGCATAGAGCATCTTGCCGTCGTCGTCGAGTGCAGCCGAGCCCCAGATAATCTCGTCCTTGCCGTCGCCGTCGACATCGGCAATGGAGAGGTTGTGGTTACCGTTGGCATACATTGTGAAGCGGTTCAGGCCAGAGGTGCAGATGTCGCCCTTGTAGGTCTCGGTATGGCCGTCGGCATCCATCACGCTGTAGCTGTCCTTCTTGTCGGAGTTGTGCAGCCAGCGGGTCTTCAGTTCCTTACCGTCGAAATCGACCGCCCAGATGTAGGCGTAGGTGTAATAGCCTCGGCAGAAGATGCCGCTGGGCCGTGCATCGGGACCTCCGAGCCAGGCGACGGCCGCCAGATAGCGCTCACCACGGTTGCCGTAGTCGCCACGGTCTTTCTTGCCGCTGCGGTCGTCCCAGTTGAAGGTGCCTTCAGCCTCACTCAGCTCTGCCTTGGCGTTGCGGTTGGGGTAGTAGGCGATGGTGTGGATGGCAGCGCCGGTCTGTCCGTCGAACACGGTGAGATATTCCTGTCCGCCGTTGATACGTCCGGCAGAAGTGCGCCAGTCCTTGGTATTGTCGGCGGCCTTGATCAGTTCATCGGTAGCGGCCTGGTTCACGTAGTTGCCCTGTCCGTCCTTGCTGCCTGGAGCCGTCTTGCACATCAGTTCTGCCCGTCCGTCCTTGTCGAAGTCGTAAACCATGAACTGCGTATAGTGTGCTCCGGCGCGGATGTTCACACCGAGGTCGATACGCCAAAGCTTTGTCCCGTCGAGCTGATAGCAGTCGAGGAACACGTTGTCGGTCTTGTCGCTCTGGGAGTTGTCCTTCGAGGTGGAGGGGTCCCATTTGACGATGATCTCATATTGACCGTCACCGTCGACATCGCCCACCGAACAGTCGTTAGGAGAGTACGTGCCACCTTGGGCACCTGTCTCCGGACGGTCGAGTTTCAGTTCCAGATAACTCTTCGCCCAAGGCTTCACGGCTGGCGTGGTATCCACGGCCTTCCCACCTACGAGTGTCACCACTTGGAATTCATCGTCGGCCGATCCATCGACAGTCATCGATGTGGCTCCTGCGATGTCTTGGGCGATGGGCTGGCCGTTTTTCAACAGGTCGAATGTCACGGGAGCATCATTGTTTGATTGGTCGGGGGCTTGCGCCTCGGTTCCCAACAACCGCCAACTGACAAACACCTTCCCCTTTGTCGTCGGGGAGACTACCAGTCCACGGTCAAGTTTCTCCATCTGACTCTGTGGTGTGCTCAACGATGTCTGTGCATGGCTGCCGACAGCCCATGTCAGCAGCCCGCACAGCACTAATGATTTGTTTAGTAGTTTCATTTCTTTTTTTACCTTTATTTGATGATGACTTTCTTTCCGTTCTTGATATAGATGCCCTTCACCTTAGGCTCGCCGTTCAACTTCCGTCCGTCGAGGGTGTACCAAGATGAACTTTGAACTTTGAACTTTGAGCTTTGAACTTTGTCGATGGCCGTTGGGATGTCTGTCACTTTCAGTTTGCCTTCCTTCTTCAACAGTTCTGTGGTATCCCAGTATAATCCCTCCGGCAACTCCGGCAGGTTGACGACGAGGTCTGATGATGTCTGCAAGGCACCGACCTTCCACAGCACCATCTCGTCACCCGCTTTCATTTCTTTGCTCTTCAGGGAGATGTTGATGTCGCCATTGACAATGAATGTGCCTGCCACCTCGATATATGAATGGCTGATCTTGCCCTTCACCTTTGAGATGTCCAAAACAAGATGTTTGGCGGTGGTGCGTCCGTTGCCCGTTATCACAGCTTTGTCGATCAGCGTGCCGATGGTCACATCCTGACCATTGTTGAAGAAGTCGCCCGTCAGCGTGGCGTTCGGCAGACCGTAGGCGTTGTTCCATTGCAGCTGGGGGGCGTAGCTGCCCGTCTTCTGATTCACGAACTTCAGCGTGCCCTCGAAGCCGCTCCAGTCGCCCTGCATGTTACAGCGCACGCTGGTGACATTGACCGTCAGCGACCCGTTGCCTGTGAGCCGACCCTTGTAGTCACAACGGGAGTCGAGGGTCCATGTGGCGGTCTTCCCTTCAGGCACTACGATGTTTGCGGCGTTGCTGGAATAGCTATAGATGTTGTCGGGATCTTTCAGCGAGCCGCCGTTCAATACGACTAGCGAGGGATACTGATGACGGTCGCCGACCTCACCACCTTGCAGGACGCCCTGCTCCACGATGAGCGTGTCGGCCTTCAGCGTGTTGCCGATGACGAGCGTGCCGTTGCCAGTCTTCGTGAGGTTCGACTTTCCGCTCTGGGCGATGGCGCCATTGGCCGTCAGTCTGCCCGATGCCACATTGACAATGCCTCCGCCTTCGCCTACGGTCAGCTTCTGGGTGGTGACGATGGTGCCTGTCGTACTCAGGACACCGCCGTTCTGCAACGTGACTGAGGTGTTTACACCTCCCAGCGCACCATAGTCGGCACCGTCGGCATTGGCCATCGATGCGACACAGACAGTACCGCCCTCGATGGTGACGGCGCCTGTCATTTTGTTGATGTTCGAGATGGTCAGCGTACCCGTACCCCGCTTGGTAAGCGTGGCATTGCCGATGATACTGCCGTCGCCGGAGAGGGTGTAATCCTTCGTCTCATTCATAAAAACGACGCTGGCGGGTGAGACATCCTCGCTGACAATGACATCGACGGTCGGTGCCTCGTCGCCGAAGGTCACCTGGTCGCCTGTGACGAATATATCGCGCTGCCCGCCTGCCAGGATGAAGTTCTCTGTGACGGCCATGTCCCAGATGCCGCCGTTGCCACCATCCCAGCTGACAGCCGTGGGCTGACGCAAGGCCTGCACGTCGATGTATAGTTTGCCGTCTTCATAGACCAGACTTGCCTTCATACCTTCAGTTCCCTCAAGTATGATGTCGTCGATGCTGCCCACAATCTCCTTGGCCTCTATCAGGAGGTACTTGCCGGGGATATCAGGCGACTGTCCTGGGAAAGTGATCGGCTCCGTCCAATGCACTTCAAATACAGGAGCCGCATACTCTGGACCATTCTGCCAGTCTTTCTTCTCTATGGTCAGCACACGGGTCCCGACATTCTTGCTGTCATAGTTGCCGGCAATCCTATTGAACACGATGCGCGAACCAAAGCCCATGAATAACGAGTCGGTGTCCAACATGCCCTGACCGTCAGCTTCCTTGCGTCCGGGATAGAGGGTGGCCCCGTAGTCCATACGGATACCCTTCTGGAACTTTCCACCGTTAGACTCGAGGGCCGCAAAGCGGTTCAGCCACACGCGGCTGTTCTGCATCGTGCCGTCAAAACGCAGTGTGCCTGCCCACACGTCGGTTGGTCCGCTGTAGGTCTCCGTTACCGTTGGGAGCACCAGCGTGCCGTCGCCTTGCTTCACTAAGCGCATATCTCCGGCGAATGCGCCTCCTGTCAGGGTATGGGTGTAATATGTATATTCGATATTATTATTGTTGTCATGTCCTTGCACCCACGATGGCGTATTGACTGTCAGGATGTAAGGCTGACAGCCATCCTGCACATTGACTGTCGCATCATGGGGCTCAGCCAGGAGCCAGTGGGGATTGGGAGTGTCCACTTCGCTGATCTCACCGCCGTCTTTCACCTCTATCCGGTTCGTCATCGTCAGTGGCGGCGGAGCCTGGGTGATGCCTTCCAGCTCGCCTACGAAATAGCTCACGTGGGGAGGCTGGTTATAGCCACACATCTGCCAAGCCATCGCCTGACGATACTGGTGGTCGTGCCACAGCGTAGGTATGCGCCACTCTGTCGGGATGGTCGTGGTATAGATGCGGATCTTATTGTCCTTGGTACGCATGACGACCTCCTCACGCCAGTCGCCGAGCACATCGCCCTGATAGCAGGGCGTGGCCTTCGTGTCGTTGTTCGTCAGCGAACCTTCCAGCCGCTGCAGGTCTCCCTTGCCGGGCTTATAGATGCGTCCCGTAGAGTTGCGGGTACCTGTACCATTGAAGGTCTCCTCCAACAGGTCGCCGTCCCAGTAGATGCGGAAGTTCACGTCGAAGGGGATATCCACGGGGATATGCTCATTGGTCACGCTGCTGATGGCTGTATCATGACCCGAGCGCCCCAGACAGCCGGGATACTCATTGCTGAAGTTGCCCATCATGCCTCGTCCGTCGTCCTTGTCGCTCGTCTGCCGGTAGTAGATCTTCGAAGTGGTGGCGTCGCGGTAGTTATTGTCCGGACGGTCTTCGTTGCAGGCATAGATCTCGTGGCCGTGAATATAGGGGTTGAAGTCGCCGTGGTGCTGGGCATCACCGTGACCCAGACCTGTCGTGGAGAGACCGTGACCATTGTCGTCGATCACCATCGAACCGAAACAGATCTCGTCTCTGCCATCCCAGTCGACATCGGCGATGGCATAGTTGTGATAGCCCTGTCCGTACCAGGGACCAGGTGTATTGTTGTACCATCTCCAGCGCTCCGTCAACTCGTGGGTGTCTGGGTTCACGTCGAGGGCAATCATCTTATGACGGGTATAGATGCCCCGGGCCAGGAAGATGCTCGCCTTGCGGCCGTCGAGACAAGGGGCTCCGAAGAAATGCTTCGACGAGCGGTGGCCGTAGCCGTCGCCCCAGGCTGCAGCCAGGTCGGTCTCACCGTCCTCCAGACGCTTCAGCGGGTAGTCTATCACCTGATAGGGCACGCCCGTCTCACCGTTCATATACACCAGGTATTCGGCTCCCTCGTGCATGAACCAGTTGGTACCGCCGCCGGTGGCCGAACGGTAGTTTTTCGTCACATCGCCGATAACATAAGTCGTTCCGTCGGCAGTGTGGATGGTTGTACCGTCGGCAGCGCGCATGATGGCCTCCGCCTTGCCGTCCCCGTCCCAGTCGTAGGCAATGATGTTCTGCTCGTTGTTCTGGAAGTCACCCATGTTCGGGCCGAAGTCGAGCCACCACAGCTTTGTGCCGTCGAGCTTGAACACTTCCACGATGGAGTACTCCCCGTAGTAGCCTTCTTTCGGATAACTAGCCTGAATCTCGCTCTGGTTGTCGAACTTCATCAGGATCTCCAGCTCACCGTCGCCGTCAACGTCGGCCATACAGGCATCGTTGGGCACATAAGTCGACTTCAGGTCTCCGTGGTCAGGCGTGATCTCCAGCCAGTGCTGGTTCCATACAGCCACCTCCTTGCACGGTTCGCTTTCACGGTTGCGGAGGCCGATGGCTGTCACGGTGTACTTGCTCGCTGCCGTTCCTGCGGCATCGGTATAGTTCGACACCTTCAATGGCTCCTGGTTCACCTTCACGCCGTCGCGATAGAGGTTATAGGTCACGTCATAGTATTCCTCGGCCAGCACGCGCCAGGAGCAATACACGCCACCCTCAGACAGCACAGCCACCAGTCCGCGATCCAGACGGTCTGTCATCCGCTGGGCGAAGACGCTGAGACTACAGCATAGCAAACAAACAAAGAAAAGACTCTTGCACTTCATTCCTTTACCTTTTTAGCATTGTCAATCATATAGGTGATACCGTTGTCCGTCAGGCTGTAAGCCTTGCCGTCGCAATAGAGTTCCGAGGCCTGCATCGTCACCGACAGGTCGTCGTAGAGCGTGCTGCGGTAGGCGAGGGTCTGGAATGTGACGGTGACGGCGTATTCACGCCCCGCTACTTTTGCCGTGAACAGCAGGTCGCCCGGTTCCATACTTAGGGCTATATTTCTCTCGCCCACCGTCATTATCCCCGTTTCGGCCGTGAAGTTCACCGTCTCGACGGAATTGACAGCCGCCTCCAGATCGCCGCCGCTGAAGATATGGCTCAGGATGGGCTCCGTGGGCAGCCGTTTCATCGTGAAGTCCGTGCCGATGACGATCTGCACCGCCTGCGGCAGATTGTTCACCATCACCGTTCCGTCGTAGACACCTTTCATGTTGTCCAGTGTCTGCTGAGCACTCGCCTCGTCATAGCCCTGCTGGCTGTCCTCCGAGCAGGCTCCCAGTAACAGCAGCCCCGCGAGCAACAAGTAGTTCTTCCAATTACGCATGATAATACATTTTAGTTTTATTGGTGCAAAAGTAGCAAAAAACTGCGATACGGCCAAAATATTTGTCATAAAATAACCGGCCTGGCGTGCAATGATAGTGCTTTCTGTCGAATTATACTGCAAAACGAAAAAAAACTTGTTAGTCTGAGCAATTCTCTTCCCCTCCTAAGTTCTTGCGTCCCTTCGGTAGCAAGCGGCAAAGCCGAGCGAGGAGGGGTAGGGGTGGTCTGAAGAAGCGAATGTTTTCTGGCGTCATTGCGGTAGGGATGGTTACAAAAGAAATCCCCACAGCCAAGCAGGCTGTGGGGATTACTTATGAGGGTATTGGAATTACTTAACCACAAACTTTTTGCCCTGCTTCACATAGACACCCTTCTTCAGCGACTTAGCGTTCATCTGAACACCGTTGAGGTTGTAGATAGGAGCGTTGTGATCAGAAACGATCTGGTTGTAAGGCAGTGTCTGGATGCCGCTCTGGCCCTGAGCCTTGAAGACATCGATGCGGGCGATGGCGGTGTCGATACGGTAGAGGCTGAGGGTCTCAGTACCGCGGAGCACTTGTACGTTCGTGCCGTCACCAAGGTTCTCGGCCTTGTAGAGAGCCTTTGCGTCAGCAGGCTTCGTTCCCTGCGGATAGATGGGGTGCAGTGAAGAAGAACCGTAGTCGCTGATAATGTATGCGATGAAGTAGTCGTTGTCGGTCAGACCGTCAACACCGATAGGAGCGTTAGCATAGTTGATCTTGTCTGTACCACCCTTGATACCGTCGTTGATCAGACCGATGCCATAGTTCATCTTCATACCACCTACGTCTGTACCGTCAGCCACAGCAGGATCATCCTGGCCGGTGTACCATGTGTAGACAGGAGCGAACATCTTGTAGGCAGCCTCCTTGGTCAGGGCAGCAGGAGCGATCGTGAATCGGCGGATAGCCTCGACCACCTCGCTGGCACCCTCGGCACCATAGACAACGTATGAGTCATACTTGGCAGAGCCGTCGTCGGCAATCTCACCATTCTCGATACCGAACCACAGACGGCCACGGCCTGTCCAGTTGGTCTCACCGCTCATCTTGGAATCCTGCAGAGGATCGATCTCTGCGAAGCCAAGCTCAGTCAGCTTAGCCTCGTCCATGTGCTGGAAGTCGATAGTAGCGTCAACGGCGAACTCAGTGTCGTTCTCGATGGTCACAGTCGTAGGAGCAAATCCGTAAGCCTTAGTGGTCACCTCAAGGGTACCCTTCTCAGTCACGTCGATCGTAGTGCCGCTGGGCAGCTCCTCAGACTCCTCACCGCCATTAAACTTATAAGTAAGCAGGATGGTGGGCTGTGTGGGAACGGTAGAGTTATCAACCGTCATCTTGTAGGTCTTCACGTAGCCGTTGTTCACCTTGGTGATGTCAACGACGGCACCGGGCAGGGATATTACGGAAGCGTCAACCTCCTGAGTCGTGTGCTCAGACTCGGCAGAGCCGGAAGTTGTCCATGCATCCAGTGTACCGGAAGTAGTGGTGACATAGCGGTAGGGGCTCTCTGTAGCCTGCTCCTCGCCACCCTCGGTGGTCTTCAGGTTCAGGATCTCACCGTCCTCGAAGTAGACGTCGTATGTGCGCTGCTCCTGATCGATCTCAACGAGCGAGATGGTGGGCTTGTTGGCAAAGTCGCCCTCGGTCTCCACCTGCACCTTCACCTCGTCGATGGCGGCGATGGCGTTGTAGCGGCCAAGGAGCACGTTGATACCCTTTGCCCAGACGCTGCAGTACTCAGGAATTTCGTATGTGCCTTCAGCCACGGGGTCGCCGGTAAGGGTCTGCATCACGTAAGAAGCGGTGCGCTTCTCGGTGTTGACGGTCACAGCAATGTCGTACCACATGCCCTCCTCGAGGGTCACCGTGTTCTCCTGATCACCATTGAAATAGTAGTCGAGGATATAGTTGCTGTTGTCGTTGCCATCCTCCCAGTAGGGGTTGGTAGAAACGCCGTCTGCCTCAGAATAGGCACCCTTCAGCTGTGTGATGGTGAACAGGCGCAGCGAGTCGTTGCCGGCATACTGGCCGTTGTTGATGCTGGCAGTGATCTTCCATCCCTCGGGAACCATTTCAGAGGTGATGATAGAAGGAGCGATCAGGGCCACCTCGGTAGAGAACTGTGCGTTCTTGGGGTTGCTGGGGCTGGAGGTGTTGGCCTGAATACCCCACTGGAACCTGACGGTGTACTCCTTCATGCTCTGGTCGCCGTAGATGGTTGCACCCTCTTCCTGACCGTAGTTGAAGTCCATGACAGCGTTACGGTTGTTGTTGTTGCCGAGTGAGAACTCAAACCATGAGCCGTTCTCAGTAGAGGCAATAGACATACCGCCTGCCAGGTTGGGAGATGACCAGCCGGCATTCTGCGGAGTGCCTGCTGTCTCAAAGTCCTGCTTGAACAGGTTCTTGACACCTGCCGTTGCTACAACAGTGTAAGCAAACAAGGCAGCGAAAAGGAGATAAAATTTTCTCATAATCGAAACGTTTTTAATTGTTAATATTAAAGTGGTTTATAAAAATTAGTTTTTATCGGATGCAAAGGTAATAAAAAAAAGTAAAAGGGAAAAGTGAAAAGTGAAAAATTTGCTTCCGCCTTCACATTTTAACTTTTTTTCTCCCCCCGCCCCCTCCAAATAAAGGGAGGGGCAGGGGGAAGAGGACTTACCAGCCGGGGTTCTGGGTAAGGGATCCGCCGGACTTCAGGATCTCGCTCTGCGGGATGGGGAAGAGGTACATCTTGTCGTTCCACTGCCGGGTCTGAATGGTCTTCGGAGTCTCGGTGAACGTGCCGTCGGCATTCTTCGTGATCTCCATACCGCGGATGTTGGTGAAGTACTTGTCGGCTTCCTTCCAGCGGCGCACGTCGAAGAAGCGGTGCCCCTCGAAGGCCAGCTCTACGAAGCGTTCCTTCTCGTAGGCAGCCTTGAACTCAGCTGCTGAGAGACCTTCGGCGATGTTGCCGAGGCCGGCGCGCTTGCGGATCTGATTGATGTAGTAGGCAGCCGTTGCTGTAGCAGGAGACCCGCTAGGAGCGGTGTAGCCGTCGCCAGAGAGGTTGAAGAGGGCCTCGGCATAGTTGAGGTAGAACTCTCCCAGACGGAAGGTCACCCACACGTGCTTGCAGGTGTTGGCGCCGTTGCCGGCAATCTGCACCGACTCGGTGACATACTTCTTCAGGTAGTAGCCCGTCGGTGTGGCATAGGCCGTAGGCAGACCGTTGATGCCTCCGATGAACGTCTCCAGGGGCACGGTGTTGGCATTGGGCCATGAGTCGCCGTTGCAGGCGATGGTCTGGGCAAAGCGGCTGTCTCCCTCCTCGTAAGCCTCCACCAGATTCAGCGTCGGGCAGTTGCCGCCGCCACCATTGGCACCGGCACCAGACATGCCCACGGGGAAGTTGTTGGTCTCGAAAGTGCGGTTCTCTGTCGGCATACGACGGCCGAAGATAATCTCACCCACAGCATTGGCATCGCTCCAGTTGGTGTTGCCGATGAACAGGCCCTTGTAGTCGGACGAGAGTTTCATCTTGCGGCCAGAGCAGGCGTCGAGCACCTCCTTGTTGGCCTGGGCAGCCTTCTGCCAGAGGCTCTTGTCGTTGTTCGCGTTGAACAGCGGGCTGGCGTGATAGAGGGCGGCACGGGCGCGCAGGGCGAGCACAGCCAGATTGTTGGCGCGGCCGTTGTTGGCGGGCGTCATAGCCAGGTCGCCCAGGTCGCCGTAGTCCTCGGTAATGGAGTCCTTGATGGCCATGCACTCGTCGTCGATGAACTTGAACACTTCGTCGGCTGTGGCACGGGGCTGGCGAGTGGCCTCGTCGGCACTCATGTTAGTGGTGATCAGGGGCACGCCACCATACTGGCGTACCAGCAGGAAGTAGAAGTAGGCACGGGCCCAGCGAGCCTCCCACTGATAGTTGTTATACTGATACATCTCAGCCATATAGTTCTTGTCGAGCTCGTAGTCTTCGAACTTCAGACCCGTGAACTCGTCGAGGAAGAGGTTACAGTAGGCAATGCCGTGATAGCAGGTTGTCCACAGCGAGCTGTTGGCATTCGAAGCGCTCCAGGCTCCGTTGTAGAAGCTCTCGATGGAGGCACCGCCGTGGGAATAGACGGCCTCGTCGGTGGCAGATGCTAATGTGGCACCGTCGTAGTTGCCGAAGTCGGAGTCGAGATCGGCATAGATGGTGGACAGGAATCCGCCTGCACGCTCAAACTTCTTCTGCATATAGGCCGTATCATAGATACTGTACTCCTTATACTCCATCTGGTCACTGCAAGAGGAGAAGAGGAAGGAGGAAAGTGGAAAGAGGAAAGCTAACGCCCTTACTGCCACCTTTTTATACTTTATGGTAATCATAATTATCAATTTTCAATTTTCAATTCTCAATTAAAAAGACAACTGTACACCGGCGACAACGCTCTTGTTCAGCGGAGCCGACACGCCATAGCATTCAGGATCAGCCTCGTCGAGATGGTTGAAGCAGAGCAGGTCGATACCACGTACATAAACCTTGGCTGTCTTCATGAATCCCGTCTTCTGCATCAGCGAGGCAGGCAGGTTGTAGTACACCTCCACATTGCGGAGCTTCAGGAACGAGCGGTTGCGCTGCCAGTAGGTGCTGGTCTGATAGTTGTTCGCATTGCTCGAAGTAGAGAGGCGCGGGAAAGCGGCATTCACGTCGGGGTTGGACGGACTCCACCGGCCGTCGTAGTACTGCTGTGAGAGCGAGGTGGTGTTGAGCAGCGGCCAGTACATACCCTTGGCACTCAGGTTGGCCGTATAGCGGCCGACACCCTGGAACATCAGGTTGATGCCGATGCCCTTGTACTCTGCTCCTGCATGGAAGTTGTAGAACAGCTCAGGTGCGTATGCGCTGTAGCCGATCTTCGTCTTATCGTTGGCATCGATTACACCGTCGTTGTTGATGTCCTGATACTTGATGTCGCCGGGACGGACGGTTGAGAAGTTCTGGGCGGGACTGCTGGCGATGTCTGCCTCATCCTTGAACAGGCCGATGGCCACCAGACCGTAGGTGGACTGCAGAGGATTGCCAGTCTCGACGAGGTTGTCGTAAGCCTTAGGCTCCTCGGCCATCTCCTTGATCTCGTTCTTATTGTAGTTGAACGCACCGCCAAGGTTGAAGGTCAGGTCGCCGATGGTCTTTGTATAGTCGAGAGAGAGCTCAAAGCCCTTGCTGTCGACCTTACCGTCGTTGATATATGGTGCGTCGAAACCGATGAGGGCTGTGTAAGCACCGGCACCAGACACCCAGATGTCCTTACGCTGCTGCATATAGAAATCCAGTTCGACGTTCAGGCCGCCAAACAGTGTGGCGTCTACACCGATATTATATTTATAGGCCTTCTCGTGAGAGGGACTTGCCGTAGGCAGCAGACCGAGCGTCGTATTGGCATAGACGGGGTCGTAGCCGGCACCGAAGGGATAGCTGCCCGTATTAGAGCTGCCCTGAGAATAAGACTTGGCGTAGTAGTTCCACACGTTGTCACCCGGCAGATAGTCGGCATTGATGATACCGAAGCTGGCGCGGAGCTTCAGGAAGTTTACCACGGGGTTATCCTTCAGGAAGTTCTCGTTAGAGATTACCCAGGCGGCCGACACCGTCGGAGAGAGGTTCCACTTCGTGCCGGGAGCCAGACGGTTGCTGCCCGAGTAGACGAGGGCCAGTTCGCCGATGTAACGGTTGTCGTAGCCATAGTGGGCGAGGAACGAACCGTTCATGCGGTAGATGGTATAGCCCGTGCTGCCGGTGGTGTTCTGCCACTCATAGTCGTAACGCAGCTGTCCATAGAGATAGTGCTTCTCGGCAAAGGTCTGCTCGTAGTTGAAGCCGGCCTGGAATACCAGACGGCGGGCCCAGTCCAGAGTGCCGTAGTTCTTACTCATCGTGCCGGGAGTACCAGATGACCAGTAGTCGCCCTTTGATCCCACTACACCTGTAGAGGGATAGTTACCATAGACATAGGTCATGGAGTGGTCCTCATAGAGGGAGGAATAAGTGTCGTAGCCCACGCGAGCCGTGAAGCTCAGACCGGGAGTCCAGTATTTCAAGTCCTGTTGCAAGGTCATGTCGGCAAAGAGGGCACGCTCGTGAATCTTGTAGTAGGCAGCGCCGGCCGACTGTGCCACAGGGTTGTTCACGCCAGTGTAGGTAGAGCTGCCACCCCACTCATCGTTCTCGTTCTTGATGGGGAAGGCCAGCGAAGGAACGCTGTAAACCATATCCCAGAGGTCAGCCTTTGCGCTGGTGGAGGTGCTGCCGATGGAAGTAGGACCGCCCGGACGCGACATCTCGCTCAGCATACCCATCATATTCACCTTCAGGTCGGTGGTCGGGGTGAGGTCGATATCGAGGTTGGTACGCAGGTTGCCGCGCACATACTTGTCCTGGGTGGAGTAGCCGTCGGTCTCGTCGAAATTCTTGATGAATCCCTTGTCAGAGATGAGGTTCACCATCGTGAAGTAGCGGAAGCGCTCACCACCGCCGCTGAACTCGACACCGATCTTGTTGGTGGCGCCGCTCTTGCGGAAGGTCTCGTCGACCCAGTTCACATTAGGATACTGGAAGGGATAGTTGCCATTCTGGAAGGCGGCAATCTCGTCTGCGGTATAACGTGGAGCAGCACCTTCATTGGCAAGCGCCTCGTTCATAGCGCTGGCGAAGGTGGCACCGTTGACAAACTTCGGACGGTTCGACTGGAAGTTGAACAGGTGGTCGTAGGTGACGCGGATGTTCTGACTGTTGTACTGACCGCGCTTGGTGGTGATGAGGATGGCACCGTTGGCACCCTTATAGCCATAGAGTGCGACGGCGGCGGCATCCTTGAGAATGCTCACGTGGTCAACCTCCTCGGCGTTGACGATGGTGATGTCACGCTCCACACCGTCGACGAGTATCAGTGGTGTGTTGGTGCTCAGGCTCTGGAGGCCGCGCACATAGAACGTGGGGTTCTGCTCAAAGTAGGTGCCTGTTCCCTGAAGTGAGACGAGGCCGTTGCCCTGTCCGAGTATCGAGTTACCGATATCCTTGGCTGAGCGCTTGTTCACATCCCTGTTGGTAATCACAGAGACGGCAGCCGTTGACTGGGCACGGGTGAAGTCCTTGTTGGCTCCCACTTCGATGACCTGGTCGGCGAAGCTGACGCCCGTGCTGTCCTGCTGTGCTGCTGCCGTCTGGCTCAGGCCTGCAAGCAACGGCAGCACGAATATATGCTTAATTTTGGTAATCATAATTCCTTATTCCTAATTTCTAATTACTAATTCTTCCCCTTTACCATCCGGGATTCTGCACAAGACCGTAGTTCTTGTTGATTTCCGACAGAGGCATCGGCATCAGCAGCCATTTCTTCACCTCCGGGTCGTTAGGATTGTGGTCCCACAGATAGCGGGCGCGGTTCTGAATCTCAAACTTCTGATAGGTGAAGCAGTAGGGCTCTTCCACGCGGTTGTTCTTATCATCGCCGATATAGGGTCGGATAGAACGTACCCACTCGCGTTTGGAGTTCTGCATCATACGGAAGGTGATCAGTCCGTGCAGGCGCTTCGTCATCCAGTCCGTACGCTTGTAGCGGATCATATCGTAGTAGCGGTTGTTCGTCATACCGAGCTCGCAGGCACGCTCACGGAGAATCTCCTCCAGGAGGCCGTCCTTCGTAGAGAGGTCGTTCTGCTTGCTCTTGTCACCCTTGTAGGCGGCATAGGCCCACTTCAGACCCTTCATGCCGACACGGGCACGCACCTCGTCGACCTTGGCGATGGCCTCGTCGAGCCGTCCGCACTGTGCCAGGCACTCGGCATACATCAGCAGCATCTCATCATAGGAGAGATAGACCCACTGGGTGAACTTGCCGTAGTACTCCTGTCCGAGGTAGTATTTGATGGTGCCGTAGCCGGTAGAGAAGCGTGCGATATCCTTCTCCATGACGACCACGTTGCCGTCCACGACGTCTGCGGCATCCTTGCCTTCGTGCTCACCGCCGACCCAGAGTTCATAGACGTCACCCTCGGGCTTGCCGGTAGTCCAGTTCAGTGAGAGTGTCTGGCTGCAGACGATGGCATTCTCATAGAGGCGCGGGTCGCGGCTGGCCGTCTTCTGTGTCACCTTTCCGCGTGTCCACTTATAGAACAACTGTCCCTTGTCGCCGCCGATCTTTCCGTTCAGCGAGTCCACCTCCCAGTCGAACGGCGTACCGTCGCTCCAAGGGAACATCTCGACATACTCTTCCGTGGGGCCGTAGGAATGACGGAACGGGCCGTTGCTGTTGCCGAAGGGACCCACAAAATTAGCCCACTGATAGGAAGCCTTGTTACTGGTCTGGCCAGTCACACGAGTACAGTGGATGATCTCGTGACTGCCCTGATAGATGTACCCCATACGGTAGGCCTGGCGATAGTCCTCGGGCTTGGGAGAGGCGACGGATGTCTCGTTCAGATGATACCAGTTGCCGTTGGCGGCATTCGTGTCGAAGAAGTCCTTGCAGGCGGCGAGTGCACGCTCCCAACGCTCCTGCTTGAAGCTACCGTGCCATACGATGTAGTTTTTCTCGGCCTCCGAGGAGCCGTCATAGTAGGGCTGGTCTGAGTTATAGAGCGGCGAGGCGTTGAACATCAGGATCTTGGCCTTCAGCGCCTTCGCACCGGCAGCCGTCCAGCGACCGGTATTGTTGGCCGCGTCGGTGTCGATGGTGTTGCCGTTGTAGGCCCAGAGCAAGTCGGGAATGGCTTCGTCCAGCAGATTCACCATGAAGTCGGCCGTCTCTTCTGCGGTGGCGCGGCTAGTCTCATAAGAACCCTCCAGACCTGTATAAGTATGATCCACGATAGGCAGGCCGCCGTAGATGGAATAGAGGTCGAAGTATCTGGCTGCGATCAGGCACTTGGCCTGCGCCACCATGTTCCTCTTCTCTGCATCCGTCAGCCCGGGCACCTTGTCGATGTTGTCCATCAGCAGGTAGCAGCGGCGCACGGTCTCCCACACATAGTCGTGGGTATAGGAGATGAGTGGATGATCCGTATTGGCGATATCGGCCGAGGTGAGCATTCCGCCATAGTATTTGCCATAGGCCGCACCGTTACTGAAGTGCTGCTGGTAGCAGTCCGTGAGTGCGTCCATCTTCGTGTTCCAGTAACTGGCACTCCAGGGAGCCTCGGTGGCGTTCTTAAACGGCAGGCCGTAGTACTGCAGCACGTACAGTCCGACGAGGAACTGTTTGGTGTATTCGGCACTGTTGAACACGGTGTCGAGCGATACCGTTCCACCGGGCGTCTTCTCAATGAAGGCGTCACCGAACTTCACGGCGTCGGTACAGGCTGTGAACGCCATACTGCCAATCATCAGCGACACAACCCCTGTTACGATTTTATGATGTAATTTCATAATTGTATACCTTTTTATTATATATATTAGAATCCGACCTTCAAACTGGCGGTGTAAGTACGCTGCAGAGGATAAGAAGGCGTGGTGCTGGCACGGGCCTCAGGATCACCGAACTTATACGGAGTAATGGTGAAGAGGTTGTATCCGCTCAGAGCCAGCTGCAACTGGTTCATGCCAAGTTTCTTCATAAACGGGAAGTGGAAGTCGTAGGCAATCTGGATGGTCTTCAGACGCAGATACTTCGCATCTTTCTCGAAGAGCGTCGATCCGGCATAGTTCTGGTTGGCGTTCTCCCAGGTAGCGCGCGGATACTCAGCGTCGGCGGCGGGGTTAGCCACCGTCCAGGTGTTGTCGAGGTGATACTGCAGCAGTCCGCCGTCGAGCACCGTCGAACGGTTCTGGAACGGACGGCGGAATACGTCTCCCAGCACTCGGCTTACCGCCCAGGCACCCGTGAACTGTGCGCTGAACGAGATGTCCTTGTAGTTGAGAGCAAGATTCAGACCGGCGATGTACTGTGGGTCGTCGGTATAGCCATAGTCGCGGCTCTGGTCGTTGGCATCGATCTCCCCGTTCTTGTCGAGATCCACGAAGACGGGGTCGCCGGGATAGAGCTTCGTCACGAGCTGTGTGGGGAAGGGTGAGCCGAACTCTTTCTGGTAGTCGGCCTCAGCGCCCTCATAGTAGTATTTCCAGAACTTGTACTGCAGTCGGCTGCCGATACGGTGATTAGCCGTGTACATATAGTCGTTCTGCTGCGGAGCCTGACGGTCTTCGATGATCTCATTCTGGTTGTGCGAGAGGTTCAGCTTCACAGAGTAGCGGAAGTCTTTTCCGATCTTGTCCTGCCAGTTGATAGAGATTTCCCATCCCTGGCTGTCCACGATACCGAAGTTCGTATAAGGCGGGTTGAATCCGAGGAATCCCGGTATCGTCCAGTCCTGTGCGAGGATGTTGGTACGGTGCTCACGGTAGTAGTCGAACACGGTGCGCAGACGGTCGTCGAAGAAGTTCATGTCGAAGCCGTAGTCCTGCTTGAAGGCCTTCTCCCAGCTGACGTCGGGGTTGTTCTTCGCACTCTCGTAGGCACCCTTCGTGGCTGTGCCGTTCTCGACACCGAAGATATAGGCGAAGGCGGGCTCGTTCACACTGGTATAGGTGAAGCGGTCGAAGGTGTTCGTCTGGTTCACGATATATGGGTCTGCCATATACATAAAGCGGTTGCCGCCGATCTTGTCGTTACCGACGAGACCCCATGAGGCACGCAGCTTGAGGAAACTCACCACCTTCTTGAGAGACTTGAAGAAGGGCTCGTCGCTGACCACCCATCCCACTGATCCGGCGGGGAAGGAGCCGAAGCGCTTGCCGGGTGCAAAGTTCTCAGAGCCGTTGTAGCCGAAGTTCACCTCAGCCATATAGCGGTTGTTCCAGTCGTATGTGACACGGCCAACGAATCCGACGTAGGTACGGGGGATGTCGGAGTAGTCACCACTGATGTAATACTCCTTGCTCTGGTTGTAAAGGGCCAGAGCGGTGATGGTGTGCAGGCCGAAGGAACGGTTGTAGTTCAGCGAACCCTCAGCATACCAGTTACGGCCGGTGGAGGGAGAAGAGTTGCTGTAGACGGGTTCCGTGTTATCTCCGCTCAGACGATAGCGCGTCTGCTCCTGCACGACACCGTTTTCGTCGAGCCATTTGTGATAGACGGGGGTATAGGTGGCGGCGGAGTTGGTGATCTCCTGGCGCACCTGATAGGAGCTGTTGTAAGAGCCCTTGAGCTTCAGCGACAGTCCCTTCGTGATGAAGTCGAGCTTCTGGTCGAGCACGAGATCCATCTGGAGCTTGTTGTTGTTATAGTGGTAAGCACCCGGCTGACTCATAGCGTAGGCCATCGGCGTACTGGTGGCGAAGGGCAGGATCAGCGCACTCTCGCCGGGCACATCGTTGATGTTATCACTCTCTGCCGTACTCGTGACAATATATCTGCCATCGACGAAGCCCGGGCTGCTGAATGGCGAAGCCCAGTACATCTCGCGGATCATCTGGTCTGACGACTGGCCGGTGTGCGGCTTGCGCGACTCGTCCACCTTACCTGAGATGTTAAAGCTCACGAGCGTCGACTTCGTCACGTTGATATCCAGGTTCGAGCGATAGTTGAAGCGCTTATACTGGTAGCCGTAGTCGTAAGGGCGGTCGAACTCCTCGAAGATACCGTCCTGCGTGAACATACCGGCAGAGATGAAGTACTTGACCGTCTTGTTGCCGCCGCTGATGTTCACATTGTGCTGCTGTTGCAGCGTGACGTCCTTCATCAGATAGTCCGTCCACTTCATGCTGGGGAATCGGATGGGGTCTGCCCCTGTCTTGAACGCGTTGATCAGTTCGTCAGAGAAGTAAGGATCCTTCCCGTCGTTCATGCGCATCGCGTTGTGGAAGGTGGCATAGTCGTATGAACTGGCTTGCTCCACCATCTTTGTAGGCGTCAGCGCTGAGAACGACACGTTGAACGAGATCTTGGCCTTTCCCTCTGCGCCGCGCTTGGTGGTGATGAGCACCACGCCGTTGGCACCGCGAACACCGAATACGGCGGTGGCGGAGGCATCCTTCAGCACGGTGACACTCTCGATTTCGTTGGGATCGATATCCCACATCTCACGTTCCACACCATCGACCTGGATCAGTGGCGAAGAGTCGGCCCACGTTCCCTGACCACGGACGAAGATCTGGGCTGCATCGGAACCCGGCTCACCTGAGGTCTGGACGGTGGTCACACCCGAGAGCTGACCGGCCAGCACGTTGTTGACTGAAGACACCGGCGTACGAGTCAAATCTTCTGCCTTTACTGATGAAAGGGCACCCGTGACGGTGACTTTTTTCTGAACACCATAGGCCACGACCTCGACGCCCTGAAGCATCGTCGACTCTTCCTGGAGGGTCACCTTCATGCCGTTGGCAGCCTTCACGGTCTGCTCCTTGTAGCCCACGAACGAGATCTTCAACAGCGTGCCCGGCTTGACATTCAGCGTAAAGTGTCCGTCAAAGTCGGTGACTGTACCCGTGGTCTGTTGGGCACCGACGACAATTACGCTGGCACCGATGACGGCCTCACCCGTATTGTCTATCACCGTACCGCTGACAGATTCCTGCTGCTGCGTGCTCTGAACAGACGCATGGGCAGAAAGCATCCCGGCAGAGGGCACAAACAACATGGCCGACAGGATGGCGGCAAAAGGTATGGCCTTACCTTTGATAAACTTTAATTTATTCATACATTTGTTATTATAGTTATAATTTTCACTTGTTAGCGACATGATTAGTTTTCGGATGCAAAGATACTAAAAATATTTTGGATTATTAAAATAATATGATTCTTTTTTCGATTATAAGAGATAAAATTATATAAAAATGAACAATTTTGATAGTGTTTCCTATGGGAATACCTCTAAAATGTATATCGCATCCAGACTCCACAAAGCTGCATTGTTGGTGCTGACACCCGGCAGTTCGGCCATCGGAGCGGGCACTTCCGGCGGCAAAACGGTGTGCGACTTCCCGGATAGCAGGAGGTCGTTGTCAGCAACGCCCCAGAGAGCCTCCCATGTGGATTTCATCCGCGACGGGTCACGGTCATTCCATGCGGCATAGGCTTCCAACCGGCGCACTGGGAAATGGCTGTTGCGCGTTTCGACTGCCATCTGCTTGTAACGGCGGGCAAAGTCGAGCCAAGTTTTATGGAATTGAGAATTGAGAATTGAAAATTGAAAATTATGATTACCAAAGAGGGGGAGGAGTTCGTTCATGATCTCAAAGCCTCCCATGATGGTCATCAGGTGGTTGGTGCTCCTGACGGCAGGGTTGCCATCGTAAGTGATTCGGCCTGTGGCGGGATCGTAGCCCTTGGCGAGGTTGCCGGTAAAGATGCCATCCTCCAAGGCGGCGATGCTCTGGAGACCCGTCAGGATCTTATCGCGGTATTTCGTTGTTCCGAATCGTTCCCACTCCGTCATCCAGTTGCCGGCGTATGCTAACCAGTCTGGACCTATCCTGAGACGTGCCGGAGCCTGACAGGGATATTGTGAGCGGGGTTCTGCCAGTCGCATGGGGTCGAGGTGGTATAGCAGTGTGTCAGCATCGGCCTGTTCCCGCATCAGGTCACCAGTACGCTCGTCGGTGGTGAGATAATAGTAGAAACGGTCGAAGGCCGCCTGGCTGATGCGTGCCTCCTTGGCCCCACAGCCCCAGTGGCTCACATTGTGGCGGCTGCCTAAGGGTGCCAGCGGGCCGATGTGATAGGTGTCGACCTCGCTGCAATGGCGGGTCATGGCTTCGGCCATCGTAAAGATGTCACTGCGACCGGTGCGGAGGAAGTTGTACCACAGCCACATCGGCGTGGCCAGTTCTGTATTGTCCCAGGCAAATCCGCCGACGTCGTATCGCCACGAATGACGCTCCGGGTCATAGGCGTGCATCATGTCGCCGTAGTTCCACAGACCGTACCATTTGTGTTGCTCGATGGCCTGACGATAGAAATCGATGTACTGCGCCAGACGGCGTTCTACGGGACTGATCGTGTCTTTGGGCAACGACCAGATGCCAAACGCCCGCTTCTCATGAAGATATTCTGGGGTAGGGAGCAGACGGGCGTCGGCAGAGAGACGGCAGGCCGTGGAAGAGACGTCGGCCTTCCCGCCGTAACCGTCTTTCGCCACGATCCACAGTACATTCGTCCTGGCTATGCCGTAAGGGGTGCTCATGCCCTCCTGCACATCCTCGTAACTGGCAATCAGATTGTGTGCCACCGTGTCATAATGACAGAGATTCATGGACTCGGCCTCCGGACTCCAAAGCCACATGGTCACTTCTGCTTCGGAGCTGCGGGCCTGGGCTACCTCTATGGTGGATGGGTAGGACTGCCAGAAATCTTTCAGGCCGATGCCGATACCACCGCTGACATCGCCGACAAAGGCATAGCCGGGCGACCTGAAACCGGTAAAGGTGCCTATCCAGGGAGATGCTGCCGTGGCACGTTTGCGCACAGAGAAGGAGTTGTCGGTCAATTGGGAGAGACGGAAACCGTCCCACTTGGCCCAATGGTCGAGCAGCATCTGGTTCTGAGGGTCAAACTCATCGTAGGGCGGAATACGTTGCCCAAGCATCTGCTCCTGCTGGAGGTTACGCCTGACGCTTCTGTCGCCGATGCGGAGGTCGCGCCGACCGTCGAGCGGTTGCACGGGTTCTGCCCACACGCCGCCATTGTCCGTAGCAAAGGCGATATGACGGTTGTAGAGTTCTTCGCGCATCGGAACACGGAGCCTGACACCTAACGAGGTGAGCATATCGCGGTGCATGTCGCCGTCGTAGATAAAGGTATGTACCATCTTCACCTGTTCGCTGCCAGCATAGAAATACAGTCTCACCACAAAGGGTAGCCACTGGTGGCCGTCACGACAATGCCATCCGTCGATCTTGACGACGGCATGGACTTTGCCCTGGCGTTCAATGGTGACTTCCTTGATCTCTGACTGATAGGATCCTTGGGCTGTTGTAGCCACCAAAGAGACGCTGCCGCCAATCTTCTTTCCATGAAGCAGGAGACTGTCGAGCAGGAAAGGACCGCTCTTGGGAATGAAAGCCTCCAGACTACCTGTATGGATGATGAACTGCGACACATCTTTTATATATATACCAGCAGGAGATGTCTGTTTGCCGGGGCGTTGTCCGACCGTCAGCCTGTCAGCATCCGCTGGAACTACAGCCGCAAGACCAGCCCACTTCACGGAACCGTCAGGCCATTTGGCGTTCACCCATGTGTCTGTGGCAATGCCTTCGGAGAGTGTCAGCTGCGACACATCTTTCAGTTCCCCTTGTACAAACGGCACGCCGAAACTCACGGGACCTGACCCATGAGTTCCTACCCAGTGCAGCGGCACTCCCGTTGTCTGATACGACAGCATCGGGGTATCGTAAGCCTTGAAATTCGTGATCCGCGTTCTCGAAAGGGTTGTCCGGAATCCAAACCAGCCGCTCTCTAAGGGCTGGGGATCCAGATAGTCTACGATGCACTCCCCGTCGATGAAGAAACGGGTATGACCATGTTTGCTCTCGATCTTCACATGATACCAGTGGTTGGCCTTCAACAGGTGATCCGCATCGGTATATTCTTTCAGAATGGTAGGACGCCTGGTCGCATCGTCCACACCAGCCTCGTCACCGTCGTAGCGGCGGAACCGGGTCGTGGTGTTGTGGTTGCCGCCATAGCCGAGGTAGTACATCTGCAGCGTATAGCACCTCACGAAGATGCCGCTGCGCCATCCAGCTCTTGCCCAGAGGTCTTTGGCCTTCGGGTCACTGGCTAGCCAGAAGCAGTTCATGTCGCTCAGCCGGTCGCCGTCCTTGCCTTCGTCCACAACACAGGCGTCATACTCTACGGTCATGTCCTGACGCATCTTCTCCTTCCGCCAGAGTGTCAACCCCTTGGGCGACAGGATCTCACAGGTGTCGCCACGGAATGTCACCCGATAGTCGGGCGACTCTGACTCCACCCGCCAGAACTTATTGAATTGGCGCTTGTTGAGTCCAGACTCCGTTGCCTGAGTGCTTGTGGATACTGCGGCAATAATTAATAATAGAATGCTAAGTCTAAACATATTGTCTATAATTTTTCGAGAAGTTCTATTTCTACAATGCGAAGCTCATTCTTGGTGTCGCCACCATTCTTGGCCTTGAAGAGGTCGAGTTCACCTGCAGCGGGTTCTGTCACTTCGACGATTCCACCAAAGGCATCCTTGTCCTTGCCTGCTCCCTTCAGGCGGATGGATATCTCGTCGGTCTTGACAGCCTTGGAAGGCTTCAGATGAACATAGCCCAGACTGCGATCAGTCTCACCGCTCCAGATGAGCGTCTTGCCGGCATAGATTTCCAGTGGATAGCTTCGCAGACGCCATCCTGTCAGTTTCAGACAGATATCGTCGATGACAGCCTTCTTGGCTAAACGATAGGTAATCCAGGCTGTTGACAGGCGTCCGTCGTTCTTCCATTCGGACAGTTCATTGTCGTCATAACTGTTAGTAGCATGATTGTTGTCAATGCCTGCCTTGGCAGAAACAATACGAACCTCACGGGCCTTCTCGGTATAGGATGGCGTCAGTGGGGTCTCACCACGGTCTAACCGACACGGAAGCGTCAGCGACGGCATATACTTCTCACTTTTCACTTCCTCACTTCTCACATCCATATAGGCCGGCTTCAGTCCTTCGGCATAAGCAGAGAGATGTATTTCGCCAGCATGGATGGTGGAGCGAACCAGTACCCGATTAACGCCGCACTCGACAGGCAGGTCCATAGAACCAACGTAGTTGTCTGATATGTTTTTTGTAGCAGCGGCATCAAGCAGGCCTGCAGGACGGTTGTCGTCAGGACGCTGCATGTCTTTGTTGTTACGGGTCCCTATGCCGCCGATCCACTTGCCTTCGCCCCACAGGTCGAAATGAATCATACGGTTGTCGAGCGGACAGCGACGGCCTTGGGCGTCCGTCACTTCCACCTCGAAGAGCACCATGTCGGCTCCATCGGCCTTCATGCCGTCGGGATTCTGGATGGCGCGGATCTTCAGGTTCTTGGGCTCACCGGCGGTCTCTATCTGATATCGGCTGCCGTCGGAACCTACTGCCTCGAGGATGCCAGACTCAAAGCTGACATCGTCGACGGTGAAGAGATAGCGGTAACTCTGGCGGCCTTTGCCTAATGAACGGCCATTGAGGAACAACTCTACCTCATCAGCAGTAGAAACTACATAGACGGGCTTCTGCGTACCCGGTTCGTAGTTCCAATGCCCTATGATATAGGTCTGGTAAGCCTCCGGCTCCACCCAGCCGTTCCACATCACCTGATGTACGTAGAAGGCATCCTTTGGAAGACGCATGGCATCCACAACTCCACTGGTGCGATAGTTGGACTCACCACGATGGTGGGTGTTGGTGTCGGAGAAGACAATTTTCACCCCGCCGCTGCTGACACGTGTGCCAGTGCCAGGACGCTCACGGTAGTAGTCGTACCATCTACGAACCATCTCAACGGCAAAATGGTCCATGTTATGATTATAGTCGGTAGCGGGATTGCCACGGTAGAGCGGGCCGTCACCTTCCTTGTGGAAAGGATAACTGTATTCATCCCAGTATTTGCGCAGTCCCTCGTCACGGCAATACTCCATCGCCCACATGGGGTGTTTCTTCGATTTGTTGATATACAGCATCTCGCCACCGTATTCCGCCTCGTCGATATCCAGCATCTCACGGCTGCCGATGGCCCGGCCGCCATAGGGATCGTACTCGTCGCGGATCAGCTTCATCTCCAGCATGTGCTCCCGTGAAATACTTTCATTGCCGCACTCGTAGAAGAGGATAGAAGGATTGTTGCGGTTGTAGATGATGGCATCGCGCATCAGTTCGGTGCGTTGCGCCCAACGGGGACCTGTGACATCCTTCTCCGCATCACCGGCCGGCATCGCCTGGATGAGTCCCACACGGTCGCACGACTCGATGTCCTGTTTCCAGGGGGTGACGTGCATCCATCGTACCAGATTACCATTCGACTTGACCATCAAATCGTTGGAATAGTCACTGAGCCAGGCTGGTACAGAGATGCCGACGCCGGGCCATTCGTTGGAGGTGCGCTGGGCATAGCCGTGCATCATCAGCACGCGGTCGTTGAGCCATATCTTCCCCTCGGCGAACCTGGTCTTGCGGAAGCCGGTGCGGATGATGACCTCGTCAGTCTGAGTGGCGTGGTCATCTTTCAAGCCTGTCACGACCGTGTAGAGATAGCCATAGCCCCACGACCAGAAGTGCAAACCCTCTACAAGTCGGCTGACGTGCACATTCTTTGTCTCGCCAGGTTGCATCGTGACGCGTTCGCTGTTAAAATGGGCCACCTCCTTGCCGTCGATGTCAAGTATCTTTGCATAGAAGGTAAAGGAACGAGCCTTTGTGTCTTCATTCCTTACCTGCGACTCGGCATGAATCACCGCATTCCGGCCTGCAATGTCGAAATCTGTAGCATAGATATAGGTACCGGTAGTGCCGAGGTTGGAATACAGGGGGAGTGTCTGATATAGTTTGTCGGTTACATGCAGATATACATTCTTGGGTATTCCGCCATAGTTGGCGTTGAAGTTCCGGTCGTTCCACTGGTAACGGCTGTCATGTTTACGCGAACGGTATGTCCAGCTGTTGTCACAGCGAACCGCCATCACGTTCTTACCTTTATTTATATAAGGTGTCAGGTCGAAGCCGCAGGCCATCACGCCGTTCTCGCTGTATCCGAGGTGCTGGCCGTTGAGATAGAAGTCGGCGCCTTGACGAACCCCCTCAAACTCGATGAATACTTTCTTGTCGGCAATGTCGGTCAATTGGAAAGTCTTACGATACCATGATATGGTGTCGGTTAGGTTGACGATGTCTTTCCGGAAAGCCTCGTTGCCGTTGAATGCGTAGGGTAGTGTGACCTGCTGCCAGCGGCTGTCGTCAAAGTCTTCATGGCTTGCACGGCTCTCATCGCCTATGTACAGGCGCCATTCGCTGTTGAAGTTCATCTTCTGACGGCCGAAGGCTCTGGCGGGAGTACTCATAGCCAGCGATACCAGCATGACCACCTGAAGGCATAATAGTTTCTCGATTCTCATTTGCAGTTCGATTAGTTTGCTGCAAAGTTACGAAATATAGCGATTCTATCCTTCTTTTATTATACGAAAAGTAATAGAATTGTCCGTCTATGTAAAAAAACTGCTGCTGGCTGGTGGTCTTTTCGTAGAAAAACACTATCTTTGCACACGATTACTAAAACATAACAATGACATGAAGCGTGTTCTAACTTTTCTTTTCGTAGCCGCGACGCTGACTGTGCAGGCACAGGTGGCTGAGGCCCCAAAGGATGTCAACGGTGTCATCGACAACACTCCCGACAGCATCGCCAAGGCCCTGACGGCACGGCCCGTACCGGGGTCGAGTAGGGTGGGCGACAATCCGGTACTCTTCCTGATCGGCAACTCCACCATGCGGACTGGCACCCTCGGCAACGGCAATAACGGACAATGGGGCTGGGGATACTATGCCCACGAGTATTTCGACCCCGCCAAGATCACCGTCGAGAACCAGGCACTTGGCGGCATGAGCAGCCGCACGTTCTATAACAAACTGTGGCAACCGATCAAGCAGGCCATCCGTCCCGGCGACTGGGTGATTATCTCCATCGGCCACAACGATAACGGCCCCTACGACTCCGGTCGTGCTCGGGCCAGCATCCCCGGCGTGGGTGACGACTCCCTGGAGGTGACGATCCAGGAGACTGGCGAGCACGAGACCGTCTATACCTATGGCGCCTACATGCGTAAATATATTAATGATGTCAGGGCGCAGGGTGGCAATCCTATTCTGATGTCGCTGACACCCCGCAATGCCTACGACGACAGCGGAAAGATCATCCGCAAACCCCATACCCAGTGGCAGATGCAGGTGGCTGCCGAAGAGGGCGTGCCGTTCATCGACCTCAATGAGATCTCCGGACGCAAGCTCGATGCCTACGGGCCGTGGAAGACCGACTATCATTTTTTCCTCGATAAGATCCACACCAGCCGCTTCGGGGCTCAGATGAACGCCCGCTCGGCGGCAGAAGGTCTGATGGCAAGCCATAACCCCGCACTCCGTCCGCTGCAGGCGATGATGCGGAATGTGGAGCCCGCCACCTGGCAGGTGGACCGCTCTGAAGGCAAGCCTGTCGTTTTCATCACGGGTGACAGTACGGTGAAGAACGAAGACAAGGCGGACGATGGCATGTGGGGCTGGGGCGCCGTTGCCGGAACGGTGTTCGACGAGAGCAAGGTCAGCATCGTCAACGCCGCCATGGCCGGTCGCAGTTGCCGCACCTTCCTCAACGAAGGCCGTTGGGAGAGGGTCTACAACAGCCTGCAGCCGGGCGACTTCGTGCTCATCCAGTTCGGCCACAACGATATCAGTCCCATCGACATGCCCAAATACCGCGGAGCCATCGCTACTGCCTCTGACACCTGCCACGTCTATCAGATGAAGGCCGCCAAGGAGGATCTTGCGAAGCAGAACGTCATCGACCAGAAGCTGAAGTCGAACACGCTCGTCGGCAGTTACGAGGTCGTCTATTCCTTCGGCTGGTACTTGAAGAAGTTCATCCAGGATGTCCGTGAGAAAGGCGCCACGCCCATCCTCGTTTCGCTGACACCACGCAATGAGTGGCCCAACGGAAAGATGGAGCGTCGCAACGACACTTACGGCCTCTGGTATCGTCAGGTGGCGGAAGAGACGGGCGTGGAGTTCGTTGACCTGCATAACATCGCAGCTGACTTCTATGACAAGAAGTGCGGCAGTAAGGAGAAAGCCGACAAATACTTCAAGAAAGACCATACCCACACCTCGCTCCTTGGCGCCAAGACCAATGCGAAGTGCGTGGCCCAGGGCCTGATGGCCAACAAGAGTCCGCTTGCGAAATACCTGAAGTCAAAAATCAAGTAACAATATGAAGAGATTCGCATTTAAGATGCAGCTGAAGCCGGGCTGCGAGAAGGAATATGAGAAACGTCATGCCGCCATCTGGCCGGAGCTGGTGAAGATGATCAAGGACGGGGGAGTCAGTAACTACAGCATCTATTGGGATCGCGACACGAACATCCTGTTCGGCTATCAGGAGTGCGCCGGAGAGGGGAACTCGCAGGATACGGACAACGTGGACCCCATCACCCAGAAGTGGTGGGACATGATGGCTGACATCATGGAGGTGAACCCCGACAACTCGCCTGTAACTGTTCCCCTGGTTGAGGTGTTCCACCTCGACTAAGCGGCACCTTCGCCTGCTTTTCGTATATTTAACGGGGAAGAGGGACGATATTTCCAAAAGATTTCGTACCTTTGCAGCCGATATTTTAAATAAATGTATTATGATAGGAACACTTAGAGCAAGTGATGTCTATATGGACATACTTGATACGTTGCCCAATGAGGATAAACTCGACTTGATTTCCAAACTTGTCAAGTCGATGAAGAAAGCCGTCACAGTGAAGAAAAAGCCGAAGGACGTCTTCGCCCACTTCTCCAATGATTGGGGCGGTGACATGGCTACCGAGGACTATGCCGATATGCTTCGTAGTGAGAACGTGGAGAGTACACGAACTGTTGAAACTTGGTAATCTGTTATGGCTAAGTATCTGCTTGACACCTGTGTCTGTATCTCCATGTTCCGCAATGAGGGTAATGTACGTGATACTCTTCGAAATGTAGGAGTTGAGAATTGTTACATCTCTGAGATTACAGTGGCTGAACTCTATTTTGGCTTGGCTAAATCTACCGACAAGAAGCGTAAACAAGAGGATATTCGCGAGGTGCAGCGGCTCTTCCGAGTCATCCCTGCCTATTCTTCATATAAGGAGTACGGCGAGATACGCCAATCTCTTGAACATACAGGCCAGCGAGTCGATCAGTTCGACCTGCTTATCGGAGCCACGGCTCTCCGCCATAATCTGACACTTGTCACTTCCAACCTCAAGCATTTTGAACGAATGGAGGGGTTGAAGATTGAAAACTGGAAATAATCTGAGGATGACGGGACGCGAGGGACATATCATAAAGAGTGTCCCACGATCAATGCACGCGGATAGCGACGGTGAAGGTCCGTGAGTAGTCGCCGGAGTGACGCCTTCTGCGCCTCAGTCCTGGTATCTGCGGGTTGTCCTCTGATGTCCAACCCACCCTCATAGCAGACGCCTATCGAGTGGGCGTTGTGGTTCACGCAGTGGGCACCGATCATCCATTCCGGCCTCCCCGGCTCGATCTCGCCGTCCCGACGCACGACATAGTGATAGCCGATGCCGAGCTTCCATCCCCGCTGTCTATGCCAGCTATCTATCTGCGCCGCCGAGCTCGTCTGCCCCGGCTTCACCGCCGAACAATGAATGACAATTAATGTGATGACTCTCATTTTACGACAAGTTGTCGTTAATTTAAAGCATGCAGCTCTGCATGAGGAAGGTGGATACGAAGGCGGTGATGACCGTCAGGATGAAGTTGCCGATCTTCTCGGTAGGAATGTTCTTGAATAATCTCATAATGATACAATAATTTCGATTGATAACATGTTTTTTATTTGGAAACGAATGACCATAATAAACCCTAATTTTCATAATAATATTATTAGAATTATTAGTGGATAAAATTATGGTCATTATGGCAATTCGTTTCTAATAATCAGCCGTTTCCGCCTTCGCCGGATTCGGCCTCGGGCTTGAGGGCAGTGTCGTAGGTCTCCTCGAAGACGACATCCTTCACCAGTGTCTTGACGACGACGAACTTCTGCTTTACCTTGCCGTCCTTCTTCTCCTGGCCGACGACCACACGCTCGGTCTCGGGCTGGAACAGCACGCGGCGCGTGGTGATGTTCTGCGCACCGCAGTCTTCCTTCTTGTTCGTGCCAATAGAGCTGAATCCCACCTTGAAGATCCCGATGCCGTCGAGTTTCACCTTCTGGCCCAGTTCGAAGAAGTGCTTCATCGCGCTGCCCAGCTCGTCGAGCACCGCTTTGATGTCGGACTTCTTCACTGATGCCTGTGTCTGGATGAATTCGGCCAGTTCCTCGGTGGTGATGAAATGCTGGTCATAGACCGCTGTGGCGAACCATTTGCCGTAAGCCGTTGAATTGTCGTTCTGATTCTGAAGTTTCTTAAATTTCTGACTCATAATTTTTAGAAGTTAAAGAAGTTAATGAAGTTAAAGAAGTTAAAGGAAGGGCCCCTGTCACAACAGAACACAGATTTCTGTGATTTCTTGCGTCCCTTTGGTAGCAAGCGAGCAAGCTCGAGCGCCGTGATTTCTGTGTGACGATGCAAAGGTACAACATTTCAAAACCGCTTCTACGATTTCCCACGTTCTCTTACGGACATTGACGTTCTTCCACGCTCTTATCTATTATGGTGCATGGAAATGCTTCCCGTCCGTTACTCTGATGCCTTCCGTGACTTGTTCTGATATCTTCCACGACTCGTTCTGATGCCTACTATACCTGTATAGAAATGCCTTCCATGACCCGTGCAAGGCATCTGCACGACCCATAGAAGGCATCTTTTTTCTCCCCCTAAGTTAGGGGGAGCTAGAGGGGGTCTGAAGGGGCGCTTGTTCAGACCACCCCGTCCTTCGGACACCCCTCCTTACTACGGAGGGGAAGAAAATACTACGGCTCTCCGAGGTAGTACACGATCAGCGCTACCTCCTTCGGGGTGTACGACTTGGCCTTGCGGGCCATACCGCAAGCCTTGAGGGCGGCACTGAGGTCCGTACAGCGGCGGATCCAGAAGTTCAGGTTGCTCAGTGCACCGGCAGGCGTCTGTGCTTTTGGGAAGTAGCGCATGGCCAGCTCCGACTTCCCGTAGGAACGGATTTCGAATGTTTCCAAATGTCATGGTTTTGGGTTGAATAGTAAATCTACGATATCGATCTTCGCCGCCTTCTGCTCCGGCGTGGCCTGACGCTCGAGCAGTGGACTGACGTAGACAGGTGAGAGGAAACTGCGGGAGGCCTCTTCGGCGATGGCCTTCCAGCAGGCATACGTTGTGCCGTCGGGGTCTGTATCGGGAAACAGCACGACCTTATGGTCCCGTAGCGGACGGAGTTTCTCTGCCGACAGCGCACTCAGTCCTCCCGCCGCCATCCAGACATACTGCGGATAGACTTCCGACATAATCACCGCCGTCTTCTCCGCCTCCACCACCGCGATTGTTTTTAACGACAACGAATTGCACGCGCTCGAGCTCTGCTCGCTTGCTGCCAAAGGGACGCAAGAATTAAACGAATTGATAGTTTTTTTATAATTAGTGAAATTCGTGAAATTAGTGGTCAATAAATGTGTGCCGAAGAGGCAGCGCTCGACGGGCAGTTCACCGTCGTAGCCGTAGTACACCTTGAGCCTGGCTGAGGCCCACGAGGGATGGCGCGACTTGTCGCGGTGGCAGTCCTCCCGGTAGTACATGATCTTCCCGTCTCTGGTACGTCCCTCTTCATCGATCTGCCAGAAGATCACACCACCGTCCCGGCTCCTGCCAAGCCTGTACCTTTCCGCCGCCCTTAGCATCTGCTCCTCCGTGAGATACCCGCACTTAACCACCGCCTTACAAAACACGCTCTCTGTACTCATCCACGCCTCCCAGAACGGCTGTTTCCCCTCCTGAGTAGGAGGGGCTAGGGGTGGTATGAGCAGGTTATCCGTATAATCCATATAATCCGTGTTCATAATAACTTTCCAAATCTGTGTTAATCAGTTCCATCATGATAATCTGTGACTAATAATATTCTGTGTCATCTGTGTAATCTGTGGCTTATATATGACAGTCGTAAGTCCCAGACTGATAACTCCCCCCTCTACTATGGCCCCCTATAAAGGGGGCTTAGTATAGAGGGGACAGAGCCATCAGTCAGGCGCCGCCAGCCAATAGTAGTGCCTCTTCCCCGCCTTCCGCATGCAGAGGATGCCATCGGCCTTGGCTTTTTCGAGCAGTTCGCTGTACTGGAAGGCACTCTTCATGCCGCACAGGCCCATCACCCGGTCACGCAGTTCGCCGCCGCACAACTCTCCCCGTCCGACCAGTGCATCACGGAAGAGCTGTTGGTAGTTAACCTCCCAGGAACCGCCTTCATGAACAACGAGATACTTGGCTTTGAGACCTGTCTGCCGGGCAATGACATCTACGGTGACGACCGTTTTAACCTCTCCTGTCATTGGTGCCCCTACCTGATGTGGCAGGCCGCGGTCGTCGACGGTGAAGTAGAGCGAGTCCGTGATGTCGTACTTGCGGGTGAGCTTCTGCGTGAGGACGAAGGTCCTTGACGGCATCATCTTCTCGCACTCGTACACCTCGAAGGCCTTGTTGGTCAGCTCCGTGCCGATCGAGCCGCGCAGGGTGCGGTCTTCGGCGGCCTTGTTCTGGTGGATCACGCAGACAATACAGCAGCGTGCCTGCTGTGCCACTCGCATCAGCCGCTCGGTCACGTCATGTGCCAACTGTCCATTGTTGATGTCATCCACCAGGTCACGCACACCGTCAAGAATCACCAAATCGGGCCGGCACATATCTATAGCCGCCAACAACAGCGGCAACCGCTCCTGCCACGATTCCGTTCGAACATTGAAAATATCGTACATACTTTCGGGGAACCGTTCCCCTCCTGAGTTCTTTGCAGAGCAAAGCGGCAAAGCCGAGCGAGGAGGGGTGCCGGCAGGCGGGGTGGTCTGAACAAGGGAATCTGTGCGCTCCTTCAGACCCCCTCTGGCTCCCCCTAACTTAGGGGGAGAAGAGATTACCATCGGTATCAGCCTGTTGCGCAGTATATCCTGCGTACTCTGGTCGCTCTGCTCGGTGTCGAACCACAGCACCTGCAGCGGCTCGAAGGTCGTGCGCCGGAACGCCAGTGCCTCAGCCGCGCTGCCAGCCGCCATCAGCATCGACATGACGAACGTCTTGCCGCTCTTGGCCTTGCCGGTAAACGCCACCAGCTCGCCCCTCGGACAGATCGGCACGTCGAACAGCTTCAGCAGGAACTCCATCTCCGGCAGTTCCTTGTCGATCGTGATACGGTCCTTCTTCAGTTTTCCGATCAGTTCCGGATCCGTGCCCGCCTTCGCCAGCTCTTCGGCAATCAATTTTGCTGACGATTCAATCATACAACTCGTCCAGTCTGTTTAATTCGAGAAATTCGTGGTCGTTAAAGTCCTTTTCTGCGTCGAAGACGCGGATCCCCATGTCGAGCCAGAAGTCCTGCCAGTCGCTGAAGGTCATGTCCTGGGCGATGGCATAGAGCGTGGTGACGAAACAGTCGGCCCGCTCCGGCACCTCCCTGTGCAGCAGTTCCTTCATCGCCTCGTCGATGGCGTCGTCTTGTGTCGGGTCGTACTCGCTGATGCTCTGGTGCAGCAGCCGTTCAATCAAAGGCATCTCCTGAAAGATGCGTGATGCTTGTTTTGACATTGATGTTTGGTTTTAAGTTTTTACTTTTTTACCTTTTTACTTTTTTACCTTTACAGGTGTCGCGACGAGGGCAAAGATACAAATAAACCAAACATCATGCAAGGTTTTTACCGCTGGGTTAAGACGTGGGTTAAAAGTTAAGGTATAGGTGAAAAATTTAGACGACTCTATGAAAAATAAAAGCCACCCAAAGGTGACTTTTAAAATGGAGCAGGGGCGATACGGGCTTACAAATATTTGAGCATTATTTTGCTTTTTATAACCCATTTTCTTCCAAAATCTCCTTGAATCGTTGAGCCACGGCAGCCATCCTGTCGAAAGGCTTTCTGGTCTTTGAGGTCACTGGATCGAAACGCCATTGCTCGAAAGGCTTACCAAAGTCGGTCTGGCTGATGTTCTTGACCGACTCCTTCCGATAGGGCTTATTCACCTCCTCCGGCATTACTGTGCGGATAAAGATATCGAAGCCATCAAAGTCGGAGTCGCTGCAGTAGCCCTTATCTACAAGTATGCGATAGATGGCCTGCCAATGACTTTGCTGGTTAAACAGCAGTTCGTCGCCATATAACTCCTGCATCAGTAGCGTTATGCTTTGGCAGATGAGTGCCTTTGCCTCCTTCTCCGTTTCAGATGCTCTTTTCTCCCTCCCCTTGGGAGGGTTGGGATGGGCTCCCAGATACTGGTTCTGGACTGTGTCTACATGCTGTGCGCCGGGGGCGACGTAGACGATGCTGAGACGGCTGCCGAAGTTCGTTAAGTCTGCCTGATGCAGCCGCTCAAGCAGACGGTTTAGTAATGCGAGGAGATCCCCACCGTTGTTGATTTCCATTGATTTTATCTCTGTTTCTTGATGATTTGATCATATCATATCCTGCGCCAATAGGCGAGAAAAGAAGGTACGGAGATCGTGGGTGTAATATTGGATTATCAACTATCTTCACAGGTCGGCAAAACCCTCGCAAGATATTGATACGGCCAAAGCCCACGTCTCCGTATGGGACGTGAGCAGGCAGCCGTTCTTTCTTGCGATTATATTCTTTTCAGAATTTGCCGTTCGTGAAGATATCAAGAAAGCTGGTTGCTCAACAGGGTGCAAAGATACTATTATTCCTTCACACTTCCAAATATTTTTCGATATTTTTTACGGACTCATCTATTAACTGTTTAATATTAATGGCCCACATAGGATATATCTCTTCTCGAAAGTATAGCTAACGCATTTGCTGATAATCGATGACAGATATTTTACAACTGCAGACCACATATGCATCAAGCCCTGTTTTGGGATAGACCGGTGGATAACTTTTGTAGGCATCTATTTTAAACTTAACAGAATCTTTTATTGCCATATCAACAACACCAATTTCTTCTGTTATCACAGAAACAGCGGTGCCAGTACTCAGGTTCTCAACGACAGACGAAGGACTGGACATGTCAGTGATATAGATAATGGACTCATTATTATCAAATCCGAGAATGATTCCGCTATATACATTATTATCGCCTTTAGACCAACCTTCTGGAATGTCTGCGTTACTGCTACATCCTACAATAAGGAGCATAAAACATGCTACAATTGCACCCAGTGATAGAGTTTTCTTGTATTCTTTCATTGCTTTAGCTTATTTTGATGACACATTGATTGCAAAATTAATACTTTTCTTTGAAATACACAAACTTTGTTCCAATTATTTTTGTAATATTTATTTGTGTTAGTTTAAAGATATAAGTGGGGAGAGCCCCCCACTTTATCATTTCACCGTTATCTTAGCAGTATATAGTTTATCACCAATATAAGCGCAAATGATATAGACACCAGGCTTCCATGATGATGTGTTAAGTTCAAAACTATCGCCTTCAATCAACTGAGCTATTATCTGATTCAAATCAGTCGCATTATAAACCCTGATTACCCAATTTTCATTGAATTCCTTATCTGCTAACTGTTCCTGAAGCTGCAAGTAGCTCTCCAAAAGTTCTACTTTACCAGTGATCACGAAGTGTCTGACACATTGTGATCCTTTCCTTCACCTACCCAAATAATTCGCTGTTTTTTTACGGACTAAATGCTTTTATCTCCATTTATAGACTATTCATTCCTGATTTAGAGAAAACCCTTTTCGGTACCAGATGTATATGAGAGTCCATCCGGAAACCGGCTTAGGAATAGCCTTGTCTTTTCCTACCTCAAATCGAACACCATCTTGATGGTAGTAATTGTCGAAATAATTGGAATGGGCATAGTCGGGGATATAGTATACCGTTTCATCAGATGCCTCACCTTGGTAGATTAACTGATAGTTCTTATTACCATTTTCCCATTCCGTGAACATGTCGACAAGCCAGGAGGGTATTTGCCCCTTCTCCACCAAATGGGTAGTGTCGGCATTTTCCAAAATCTCACTTAAAAAGTCGTCAGCACCAGTGTTCGTGGTCGCTTCACCGTCATTACTACAGCTGGCTGTACCTAACAGAATCACAGCTGTCGTTAAAAAACATTTCATTTTCATAATTATCACTTTATTATTTCAATTAATCTGGATTCTTTGCCAAACTTTTCTCATTCTCCCTTTATATATTCTTTGCAAAGTTACAACAATTTTTTTATATTGCAAGTATTATGTTAGAAAATTAAGCGGCTTATTTCAGTGTTATTTTGGCTGAATAGGGTTTCCCGTTAACATAAGCTCGAATTATGTAGATACCAGCCTTCCATGAAGAAGTGTCAAGTTCGAAGCTGTTGCTTTCCACTAACTGAGCTAATACCTCTCTTAGATCGGCTGCATTGTAGACCCTGAATACCCAAGGGGAAAAATCATATACTCCTTTTTCTGATTGTTTCTTTAATAACAGTGCTTTTTCACCCTCAAGACCTACGAGTGTTAATATGAGGTGACCGTCATCTTGTACAAAAACTTGAAGGAGGTTTGAATCGTTTCTAGAGTACTGGGGGTAGAACTTAAATGAACGGTCTGTGCATCCCCCCAACACCCATAATGTCAAATAATCACTGCTAGATAGATTTGGCATGTCAAATTGTACCGTATTACCATTAACATTTAGTGTCGTGTAAATCGAAGGTGCAGACGATGTGGATATCTTTACAGTTTTACCTTGAAAATTATCCGACTCTACAAGAATGGGATAGCCTGGTCTTGCCCAATTGTCATCACTGAACAGGACATCCATATAGTCATTCCCACTCCACCAATATCCAACAAAAGAATTATTGTCACCATATATATACGTTGAGCATTGACCTATATAGTTGCCCTGATAATATATAGTGGCTGTCAAAATACCTGTAGTAAGCTGTTGATATGACCGATATAGCGTACATGAATTCCCCTGAGTACTCTGTATATAAGGATGGGCATAATTATTACCTGTCAACGGGGAATAACTCCAATTGACAGTTGAACCTGAAACTATGGTTCCAACACTATATGATGCCATATTACAAATTTGTGATGGACCGTAAATATTAAATGTTCTTTTTCTGAAATACCTTTTGGTAGAGTTGGGCAAATAATCTGATGGAACATTGTCTGGGCTATGTCTGACCAGTGCTAACATACCCCATTTTGATTCATACAACTGACTGTTAATTCGAATTGCAGAATGATTACCTGCATAAGTTACATGAGTTGCTTCTGACTCAGACACTTCATCATAGCTCCCCTCATCCCAAAATATATGGGGCGTATAATGAATCCAGACAGAATCTCCACCTTCATGTAACCACCAGGCATAGCCATGACAATTGTATTTGTACGAAGGCTTGGCCTGATAAACGGGCATGCTTGAAAGATTATAATCGTAGTACAAAGAGTGCATTAAATAATTGAATGATACGGAGCCCGGCTGTACATCGACCCCATTGTATATTTGCGCGTATGGTATGCTATTGTTATAACTTGTATAAATAGCAACATCCTCATAATTGTCCGGATCATAATCAGGTAAATTCGGGTTGTTCCTTAATGTTTCCTGGATCCTTTTTCTCCTTATAATGGATTTTGTAAGGTCTGTCAAACCACCGAAAAGGACTCCCTTTTTTTCTATGGAGTCACAAATTGCTACCATTTCTGCAAATGCATCTTCCTTTTTACTTTCACTGATTTTAGAAAAAACGGAATCATGTAATAATATCAAGTCTAAAACAAACGTCTGGTATGCAAACTTACCCCTTTGAAAACTGTCAAGCGAAGAAACTGCTCCAAATCTTTTAGGTAAATTTTTTAGTTGAGATAGGCAAAGATTAGAAAGATCATCTCTTTTTATTAGTTCTCGAAAACCATTGAAATCCTTAAGGACAGCATTAAAACCTTCTCGAAGAGTGTTGTAGCACATCAGGTCAACTAAATATGGATATTCAAGACAAACATCCAACAATTCCTGAGTTGAGATATCTTTCAAATACTCTTCAGGTATTTGTAGTACTTTTTTTCTGTCGTTCGCATTTTTGTAACCTTTCCATTCTTTAGTTCCTGGGGAAATAGAATACCTGTATCTCATGTCTTTTGTATCTTGTCCATAAGATTGTGAAATGAAAAGACAAAGAATTGCGAAAATAAACTTTTTCATATATATCACCTATATTTTTGTTTTTGTAACTTCATAACCAATAGATAATTAATTGTCACAGAAGGACACACCACAAGGGATATTGGGGAATTTGTTCTCTGTGATTCTAAGGCTTTGTTGTCTCATTGCCGTATTTTCATTATAACAAATAAGATTCTAGTGAGCCTCTGTTGAGGCTCAATGGCTTATATTAATCTGCAATGACTGTGATCTGGTACTGGGCAATCACACCGTCGGCGGTCGAGAGGGTGAGGATATAAGTTCCCTCAACATAGCCAGCCAGGCTGTCGGTGTAGCTCTGCCCTGCATTCAGTGCAACGGTCGTGTTGATGTACGTCACGCCATTACCTGTAAGGGTGATGGTCAAACCCGTGATGTCGTAGTTCGGACAGATGTATAAATCGCCCGTGTTGTAGTCCAAGTCGAAAGCGACCTGATTCACAATAGGAGTTCTTACAGGAGGTTTGGGAATTGGCTTCAGTTCATCATAAGGATAATGATCTGCAAATATTTGCAACGGCGAAAGGAAAAGTCCCATCAGAAAAGTAAACAATAATTTTTTCATAATGACATATTTTTAGACGCTGCAAAGGTATAAATTTTGTACCAGACAGAGGATAAAAGCGTGTTTCTTTTTTTCAAGACTTAAATGCTTGATATTCAGGCGAATTCCCTTATAATGATTTTAATATGACCAATTTCAGAAACACTTTTTTAAAAAAATATTATGCACAAAACGAGTCCATAGCACTTTTTTATCAATAAAAGAACAAAAAATGCAGTTTTATGAATAATATTGTTTACCTTTGTAGCCATGATGAAAAAGACGATATTCCTATTACTGCTCTTGACGGCAATGGCCGGTTGCCATGAGAAGAGCATCAGTGAACGGATGAACGAGATAGATTCTTTGGTTGTCCGTGAGCTATACGACTCTGCGTATGCGAGTGTGTTGAGAATTGACAGGTCAGAACTTACAGAACGGGAAGACTCGTCTCATTATTATCTGCTTCTGACTCAGACAAGCCTGATCACTCACCATCCCGATACGGTGAATATGCTTGATAGCTTGGCTATCCCATATTATAATAAGGTGGAAAATCATGAGAAGTTGGCTGAGTCATATTATTATAAGGCATGTGGAATCTTGGACAAAAATGATTTCCCAGAAGCAGTACGGTATTTTAAAAAAGCAGAAGAACAAGCTTTCTTGACAAACAAGCTCCGCCTTCAATACAAAATTGTTGAGAATCTATCGTATATCAATGGAGTCATCGGAAACCATACATTACAACTTGATTATGCCCAAAAGGCCCTTGAAACAGCTAAAGCGGCACAGAATAAAGAATGGATTGCCTATGCATATTGTAGAATGTCATTTGCACACTCTAGACTACACCATAATGACAGTACCGTTATTCTTATGAATAAAGCTATGCCTTACGCCCGCTATATCAAGAAAGAAGACCAACCAACGTTCTTGACCAATGCTGCTTATGTGTATAAGTACACCTTGCCGGATACAGCAAAAAAATACCTGATAAAGTCATTGGAACAAGAAGAATCCTCAGTAACAATTCAGCATCTGGCAGATATTTATTATATAGAAGGAAACAAAGAAGAAGCCTATCGTTTATGGAAGAGGGCTCTTGCCATCAATGACGGAATCCCCAAAGACAACATCCTGCACAACATCCTTGACTATGATATGGAACATGGCCATACAGACCATATCTGCGAGACGGTGAACGATATTATCCACATTAAAGACAGTATGCTGAACAGCCTGAGGAACGACACCATCAAGGACTTGCAACTGCGCTTTGACCATGAAGTAGCCATGCGCCGTCAGGAACAAGTGACCGGCAACTGGCAGAAAGGCGTCCTTGCCGCCGTTATTCTGGTGATACTGTTGGCTGCCTATATCTTTTTCAGGAGAATTGTAGAAAAGAACAAGATGCAGGAGGTACAGATGCAGATTAACGACTATATGAGCCAGATACATGATCTGGAGGAATCAGGCAAGGAGTCGGATGAAGAGATAGCCAGACTGAACAAGCAAATCAAGGATTATATGAGTAACAAAGCACCAGACCTGTTAAAGGGGAGTCTGTATTATGAACAAATAAAAGAAGACAAAATAAAGACTCTCTCCGAAGCTGGATGGAAGAAAAAGGAGGAGCAGCAATTCATAGATTACTATACGGCCATAGACTACAGAACTGTCAACAGATTAAGGAAAGCCAAAAGGAAGGAGGAACTCACAACCCATAACTTATTTTTCCTCCTATTACAAGAAATGGGGAAAACAGAGGAATACATAGCCAACCTATTTGGTATTAACTTAAGAAGTATAGACACAATTAAGACCAGAATCAAAGTTGTTGAATGAGTCTTAAGGTATATTCGGCTCATTCCCAACAGCGTCCTGATGTGCCGCAGCCTCTCGCCAAGTGTTCGTGAATCTATCATCTGCCTTTACGATTTTTCCAGCCATTGAGCAAATAGAAAGGAAAAAGCGTAAGCTCGTTGTACCATTATGGATCTTTAGGCGATTGACGTGCCCTTGATCGACGTGCCCTAGCCAGACGAAAAAACGGAAGTCGCTTTGACTCCCGAATCCCTTCCCCTTTCAAAATAAAAGATCAATGACCTGTCCCCCTGATC
>JAEEGJ010004282.1_pt1 | contig 49181 bp, 49 predicted proteins | sample 8958761 | NCBI WGS metagenome assembly JAEEGJ01 (sample SAMN16246546, study PRJNA631951) | gut metagenome | biome: gut microbiome; feature: rumen; material: RS-attached | host: Bos | place: Iran: Karaj | collected 2018-10
ATGTAGCACCGCCCCAGCACTCTACCGAATGATATCCTACCTCATCCATCTTAGGTGCGATGGGAAGCATAAGCTCGGTAGGCATTCTGGTAGCTATAAGAGACTGATGAGCATCACGAAGGATGGTCTCAGTTATTTTTACCGGTCTTTTTTCAGCCATTGTTTTATTCCTTTCTATTTTAAATATAACATCGCAAACACCTCATCCGGTGCTTCGCACCACCTTCCCCTCAAGGGGAAGGCTGTAATGTGTTTTACTTTACTCCATAAATAGCCATGAATACACCGGCTGCAACTGCAGTACCGATAACACCGGCTACGTTAGGACCCATAGCATGCATGAGCAGGAAGTTCGTAGGATCGTACTCTGCACCAACCTTCTGTGATACACGTGCTGCCATAGGAACTGCAGATACACCTGCAGAACCGATCAAAGGATTGATCTTGCCGCCTGTGAGTTTGCACATGAGCTTTCCTAAAAGAACACCACCCATAGTACCAAATGCAAATGCAAGAAGTCCAAGGGCAACAATCTTCAATGTATCTGCCTTAAGGAATGCTTCTGCGCTTGTAGATGCACCTACTGAAGTACCGAGTAGGATAACTACAATGTACATCAGAGCGTTCGAAGCTGTTTCTGTCAGCTGCTTAACAACACCGCACTCTCTGAACAGGTTTCCGAGCATCAGCATACCGATAAGAGGAGCTGTGCTTGGAAGGATAAGTACTACAACTACTGTAATGATAACAGGGAAAAGAATCTTCTCGAGTTTCGTAACGGGACGAAGCTGAGTCATCTTGATCTTTCTCTCTTTGTCGGTAGTAAACAGTTTCATGATAGGGGGCTGGATGATGGGAACCAGTGACATGTATGAATATGCCGCAACTGCGATAGGTCCCATAAGGTTTGTCTGGCCGAGTTTTCCGGCAAGGAATATAGATGTAGGGCCGTCAGCACCGCCGATGATGGAGATAGCTGCTGCTGCTTTTCCGTTGAAACCGAATACTATAGCAAGTAAGTAAGCTACGAAAATACCGAGCTGTGCAGCTGCTCCCAAAAGGAAGCTGACAGGGTTGGCGATAAGGGGACCGAAGTCCGTACCTGCACCTACACCCATGAATATCAGTGAAGGCATTATGCCCCACTCATCAAGAGTAAAGAAGTATCTGAGCAAACCGGTACTCTCAACAACAGTACCATCTGCAAGAACCTGACCCTTTTCGTACATGATTTCAGGATACATATTAACAAGAAGCATACCAAATGAAATCGGAACGAGAAGGAGCGGCTCAAAGCCTTTTCCTATGGCCAGATACAAGAATATGAACGCAACCAGGATCATGAGGACATTTCCCCAGCCCAGCTTCGCAAAACCGGTTTGCTCGGCGAGGTTGCTCAATGTATCAATTACGTAATCCATAAAACTCTCCGTTTCTGTTATAATTTGTACTATCCTGTCATCCGAAAGGAAGACAGATAGAATTGCTTCCTGTTATCAGTTTAATGTTGCAAGAACATCGCCTGCTTCAACAGCTGCGTTAACTGCTACATTGATACTTGCAACTGTTCCGTCCTGTGTAGCAACGATCTCATTCTCCATCTTCATAGCTTCAAGGATCATGATAACCTGACCCTTCTTAACTGCATCACCAACGTTAGCCTTGATACCAAGGATCTTGCCGGGCATGGGAGCCTCGATCTTTACGCTGCCTGCTGCGCCTGTAGCCTTAGGTGCTGCCTTGGGAGCTGCCTTAGGTGCTGCAGCCTTGGGAGCTGCTATAGCGGGAGCTGCACCAGCGCCGCCTTCTTCTACTGAAACTTCGTAAACATTGCCATTTACCGTAATGGTATAATTTTTCATGGAATTAACCTCCTAAATAAATCAATCTAATATTATCTGGCATAGCCCATACGTCTTATGCTTCTAACAACAAGTCCGTCTGCGGGAACTTCTCCGCCGTTTTCTGCTTCATATGCATATATTGCAGCGGTGATGACAGCTACAAGCTCTGTATCATCACTTTCGTCCTCGATCACTTCCTCTACTGCAGCAGGAGCTGCAACAGCAGGAACCTCGGGAGTCTTAGGTGCTGCTTTCTTTTTGCCTAAAGCACCGAATATCTTTCCTTCAAGTGTGATCACAAGTGAGATGAATGCGAGGGCACAGAATACGATTCCGAGACCCATGGCAGTATTAAGACCTGCCTCACCGTATGTTATATCTTTACCTGCTTCGCTTGCGAGGAAAAATACGGATAATAAAGTATTTAATGTCATAGTCCTACCTCACTTAAATAGTTCCATGCTTCTTGTCGGGACGGCCCTCTTCCTTTAAATAGAGCATCTCGAAAGCATAAACGAGGTTCTTTCTTGCTGAATCAGCAGTAATGATATTATCAACATATCCGCGTCTTGCAGCAGCTTCTGCAGAAATCTGAGCCTTGATCATAGCCTCAGCGTCTGCCTTAGCGGTCTTATCACCGTCAGCTGCAACAATCTGTGCTGCAAGCTCGGGCTTCATAGGACCTACCTGTGCACCCTCTAATGCGAATACCATATCAGCACCAAGTGCCTTTGAGTTCATAACTGTGTATGCTGAACCGATGGCCTTATCAACTATTAAGTTAACCTTCGGTACTGTAGCGTTGGCAAATGCAGCTGTAAGCTTAGCAGCAGCTGTAGCCATTCTCTTCTCACCGTCGAGGCAGCAGTTGCAGAAGCCTTCAGCGTTGGTAAGAGTAAGTACGGGTATATTAAATGAATCACAGAAGTTAACGAATGTAAATGCCTTTCTCATACCGTTTACGGTAAGGAGGGGATCAAACTTCTCGGAAGCCTTTCCGTCATCACCTAAGACAGCGGTTCTGTTGGCAACTACACCTACGGTAGCACCGTCAAGCTTGATAAAGCCTGTAACCATTGACTTTCCGAAATCCTTCTTTACTTCAAAGAACGCATTGTCATCACCGAGTGCTGCAGCAGCCTTAGCGCCGTCTGCAAGAAGTGATGCAAGCTCGGGAGTCTCACGGTTAAGATCGTCTGTAGAATCAGCTGCAACAGCCTCATCCTCGTTGCAGGAAGGAATAAGGGAAACAAGCTCTCTTACGGCGTTAAGTACATCAACGTCATCCTTACCTACATAATCGATCTCACCGCACTCAGCCTTAAATGCAGCTGAAGCAGAATCACACTTGCCCTCATTGTTGCCCTTGATGGCATTGGGAGTGTTAACAAAAAGCTTAGCTTCTTCTGTAGCAAATACAAAATCGTTCATGTTTGCCGAAATGCCTAAACCGCCGCCGCACTTTCCGAATACTGCAGCAATCTGAGGGATAAGTCCTGAAGCCATAGACTGTCTTGACATGATCTCACCGAGACCCTCAAGAGCATCGGTAGCTTCCTCAAGTCTTAAACCTGCACAGTCAATAAGACCGATAACGGGTGTACCGCACTTCATTGCAAGATCATAAACATTAGCGATCTTCTTTGCGTGCATCTCGCCGATAGTTCCGGCAAGTACTGAAGCATCCTGGCTGTATACATATACAGGAGCTCCGTTTATAACGCCGTATCCGGTGATAACACCATCTGAAGGCGCTTCTTTTGTCTGTAGATTAAAATCGGTATTTCTCTTTGTTACAAGTGCTCCGATCTCTACAAAACTATTGTCGTCCAGCAGCGTGGCGATACGGTCACGAGCGGACAATTTTGTTGAGTTACTCATCGTTTACCTCCATGATTAAAATTTTTCCAATTTTCACCAAATACCATTATACAGATTAAAATGCGTTTTGCAACACCTTTTTTTAAAAACAAAAAAAATGTCCGCATAAAGCGGACATTTGTATATTGTTAATTATGTATTTCTTTTGGTAAACCTTGTATATACGGGATCAGTCAGCAAATATTATGCCGTCAAAGATATCCCATACAGCTACTCCGTTAAGGTATCCGAACTGCTCATCCATCTGGAACATGCCCCATTCGCCGTTATCGGTGGTAAAGAATACAAGCCTGTCACCGTCTGTCTTCTTAGGATAGATCTTCTCTCCTGCCGTAAGCTCTACCTCGATATCAAACTCTCCGGGAACATCGGAATCCTCATTGAACATATGCTCGGGATCGATCATGCCGGCCTTGAAATCCTGCTTTAAGGTAAGTTCAAATCCGCTTGAGAAATCAAGGTACTTGCTTACGCGTTCGATCCTGCCTTCATCATTGATACAGTACTTTCCGGTCTCAAAATTGGTTCCTAATACATCATTTCTGGTAAGTGCCAAAAATCCGTCCGGATCGAATAATGTCTTGTAAGAATAATCATTATCCCACTCTTCTTCGCCGTATCTGCTTATGATGCTTACAGGTGAAATACCGTAATATTCACTCTCGGTCTCAGTGACAATACCGTCATCACCGATAGCCAGAACAAACATATCATCATCTTCGCTGTCCTGAACAAGATGTATTATAATGAATGTGGTCTCATTGATATCGTTTCTGTACAGATACATATCACTTTCATATCCGTATATCTGCTCGTTCTCAAATACAGTCTCGCCATTTATCTGGATTCCTACACCTCTGAAATCGCCCCACTCATCATAACCGAGAGCATAAACATTTAATGTATCAAACTCTCCGTCATCATCGGAGACAAGGTTCCTTACTTCAAGCTCATCTCCTAAAGAAAGGGTTCTCATATACTTTTCGGGAACGGTACGGTATTTTTTCTTAAACAGACCTATAAGCTTAGGCTCACCGTCATCCACAACTATGGTATCATAGAATGAGAATGTAGCGGAAAGATTTCCGTCAGCATATGATGTGCCGTCTAACTCATAAGGTGAAAAGTAGAATGTAACTCCTTCGTTGCCGATAGCAAAACAGATCTGGTCATTGGCTATCTGGTCGGCAATATAATCGATGGCCTTGTCAAAGAACTCGCTGTCTCCGTCATCTGACCATAATCCGTACTTTTCCTCTAATTTGTAAGCTATCATTTCCGCAAGGGAATCGCAGTCGTTACATACATCTGAAATCTTAAGATATTCTCCTGTAACGGGATCGATCGATACACCTTTCTTTGCGGTATAGGGATGTGCTCCTCCTGCATAGCTTGAATTTACGTTTTCAAGGCTGACTACATAAGAATCAGCTCTTAATATGTTGTAGCTGTCATATGTAAAGTATAAGGCATCTTCACACTCACCGTACTCGGTATACATGTCGCGGTAATATCTGAAATCATCCTCGATCATGGCTGCATCTTCATCTCTCTGATATGCAAGTGTTTCAGCAAGAGCGGGATACTTTACCTTATCCTCTTCACTTATAAGCACAGGGTTAAAGCTTACTGCGATAACCTGGTGATAATTATCTGAATCCTGTGACCATTCTCCATCAGATCTTGAAGCTACACCTAACGCTATTAATTCAGGCAGGTCATAATCCATATCTTCATCGGCATACTTGCCGGTGATAAGAGCAGGATCCTCGGTGGGAGTAGGCTCCTCGGTAGGAGTTATCTCTTCTGTAGGAGTAGGTGTCTCCGTAGGCTCAGCCGTAGGAGTTATCTCATATGTAGTAGCAGGCTCCTCGGTAGGAGTTACATCTTCTGTGGGAGTAATCGATACTTCTTCCGTATCATCATCTTTGCGGCGTCTTCTGCCCGATGTCTCATCATCATCAGTATCTCCCGAACATGCAGAAAGAGCCATTGCCATGATCAGCAGACAGGTTAACAGTAAATACCTAAACTTTTTCATTTTGTTCTCCTTGTTTCCTATTATACTGTTTTAATCTACATACCGAAATATAACCTTGTAACAAATAAACATTTCGGATGATTACAGGATATGATAATACCACATATTACACTGAAAAGTAAACAGGCAATTTAAATAGAATTAATATGATTTGTTTAGTGTTTTAAGTGCATATTTGATGCTTTCCTGTCTGAAGCCCTTTCTGAATGCGGCTGCCAAAAGCTTCTGCTTTTCTTCATAAGGAAGCTCATCTTCAGAATCAGCCCTAGTTCCGAGCTTTTTTCTTACAAAATTCATTGCTGCCTTAAGTTCGGGATCTTCAGCCTCACCGTCTTCGGTAATATTATCATAAGCCATATCTATAGTCTCGGAGTTGATACCTTTTTCCTCAAGCTTATACCTTATCTCCTTTTCACTCGCATAATCCATCTTGGTCCTAATATAGCTTTCCGCCGTACGGAGCTCATCTATATAATGGAAGCTTTTGACATACTCTAAAGCCGCTTTCCCTGCTTCTTCCCCGTATCCGGCACTTTTAAGCTTACGCAGAAGCTCCGTCTCCGTCTTATCCGACTTTATGAGAAGATTCATCGCGTATCTCTTTGCTCTCGGGATCAGGGTCTCTTTTAATATCTGCTCTATCGTCTCTAAAGATACATCCCCTCCGTCCTCAAGCCCGTATGTCACGAGTTCCTTAGGATACAACGCTCCGAGCAGCTCTCCGTCAGCATATACGGGAGTTTTTTTTGTGATCGTATTCCCAAATGTTATTTCCATTCTTTCTCCTTCTTATATGAAAAAAGGGCAGGCGAACGAAAGTTATAAACCGTCATAATACCTGCCCTTATAATTCACTTATATAAATAATACTTAATCCTCAAGATCATCAGGAAGCTCCTCGTCAGCCTCTTCCTCTATATCCTCAGGCTTGATCACGTACTTGTCACGTACCTTCTTCTCGATCTCATCGGCAATCTCGGGGTGCTCTGCAAGGAACTGCTTGGTATTGTCCCTGCCCTGTCCGATCTTTTCTCCGTTATATGAGAACCATGAGCCGCTCTTAACTATGATATTGTCGTTGGCTGCAAGGTCAATGATATCTCCTATCTTAGAGATACCCTTACCGTAGATGATATCGAATTCAGCCTCTTTAAAAGGAGGAGCGATCTTATTCTTAACAACCTTGACCCTGGTCCTGTTACCGATAACTTCGCCGGCACTCTTGATGCTGTCAATCCTGCGGACATCCATTCTGACGGATGAATAGAACTTCAAAGCACGGCCGCCTGTGGTGGTCTCGGGATTACCGAACATAACGCCGACCTTCTCACGGAGCTGGTTGATAAATACTACTATACAGTTAGTCCTGCTGACAACACCTGTAAGCTTTCTCAATGCCTGAGACATAAGCCTTGCCTGAAGTCCGACATGTGAATCACCCATATCGCCCTCTATCTCAGCCTTGGGAACAAGTGCTGCTACGGAGTCGATGATGATGATATCTACCGCACCGGAACGTACCATGGTCTCAGCTATCTCAAGAGCCTGCTCACCGTTATCAGGCTGGGAAATATATAAATTATCAATATCTACACCGATGTTCTTAGCATATACGGGATCAAGTGCATGCTCTGCATCTATAAATCCTGCAATACCGTTTCTCTTCTGAACCTCTGCTACCATATGAAGTGCAACGGTGGTCTTACCGCTGGACTCGGGTCCGTAGATCTCGATGATCCTGCCCTTAGGTACTCCGCCGAGACCTAAAGCAAGGTCAAGGCTTAAGCAGCCTGTAGATACAGTCTCGATGTTCATATGGGCGCTTTTATCCCCAAGCTTCATGACGGAACCTTTTCCGAAGTTCTTCTCAATCTGTGCAAGAGCTGACTCCAATGCTCTCTGTCTGTTGTCATCTGCTGCGATTGTTTTGCTCTCTTTTTCTCTAGCCATAAATCAGATGCCGTATAAACGGCTCCCCTTTCCTTTGATTACACACTTTTTAGTACTTTACACACTTTTACACTGATCATTACAAAAACTATAATAGCAAACTAATGTTCGTTTGTCAACACATTTTTCAAAAAATATTTTCGATACGGTTTACTGCCCATTCTGAGCCAGATATGCCTCAAATTCTTCAAGTGTCATCAGTATCTTTCTGGGCTTGGTACCCTCCTCGGGTCCAACCACTCCGTCCTCCGCAAGATTGTCCATGATCCTGGCCGCACGGTTAAAGCCTATCCTGAACTCACGCTGGAGCATACCTACCGAAGCCTTCTGCTTCTTTATTATAAGTCTGCCGGCATCCTCAAAGAACTCGTCATTCGCATCCTGGTCCTGCTGTCCTCCGTCGTCCTTGGCCTGGGGCTTTCCTGCAGCTTTCTCGTCGATATGCTTGCTCACTATGTCATTGTACTTCATCTCTTTATACTGCTTCTTGATGAAGTCCACAACATCGTTAACCTCTTTATCGGAAACATATACGCCCTGAAGACGTACAGGCTTTGCATATCCTCTCGGATAGTACAGCATGTCTCCCTTTCCCAAAAGCTTTTCCGCACCGGCCTGATCGAGGATGGTACGTGAATCGACTATTGAAGATACGGAGAATGCGATCCTGGTAGGGATATTTGCCTTAATGGTACCTGTGATAACGTTGACACTCGGACGCTGTGTCGCAAGGATAACATGGATACCGCAGGCACGTGCAAGCTGTGTCAGACGTGCTATATCGGACTCGATATCCTTGGAATTCGCAGTCATCATAAGGTCGTTAAGCTCGTCTACGATGATGACTATCTGGGGCAGCTTGTCGGGACACTCGCCCTCATTGCTTTCCTCCATCCACTTTTCAACCATATGATTATTGTAAGCTGCAAGATCTCTTACTCCCGCATCAGCAAAAAGCTTGTATCTGGTGTCCATCTCGGCTACAGCCCATGCCAGAGCTCCCGCTGCCTTCTTTACATCGGTAACTACGGGCACGATCAGATGGGGTATGCCGTTATATCCGACCAGCTCGACACGCTTGGGGTCGATCATGATCATCTTGACATCGGTAGGCTTTGATTTATACAGGATACTCATGATAAGCGAGTTGATACATACCGATTTACCTGAGCCGGTAGCACCTGCTATAAGAGCATGGGGCATATCGCCTATATCCGAAATGATGGATTTGCCGCCTATATCCTTACCTACTACAAATGCCAGATTGGTCTTGGCATTCCTGAACTCATCGGAATCGATAAGATCGCCGAACAGTACTGGCGCACTCTCTTTATTGGGCACCTCTATACCTACCGCAGCTTTGCCGGGTATGGGTGCCTCGATCCTTATCTCGGGAGCCGCAAGAGCAAGCTTGATATCATCGCTTAATGCCGTGATGGTCTTAACCTTTACTCCCTGATCGGGAAGCAGCTCGTATCTCGTAACGGTAGGTCCTACGCTGGCATCCGTTACCTTAACGCCTACACCGAAGCTCTCAAATGTAGACTGAAGCTTGTTGATGGTATTCTCAAGCTCCATCCTCTTTGAAGAGTTATTGTTCTGCTGGCTCTTACTCTTATTAAGAAGCTTTACCGAAGGGAATTTATATTCCGGCATCACGGGTGCCGCAGGTTTTGCAGCCTCCTTTGACATATCGGTAAATACGGCAGCTCCTGCTACGGGTACTATCTTTTCCTTCAGCTTATCCGCCTTGTCGCTGCCTGCGGGAGCCTCTGATGCACTGCCGTGCTTCTCATCATATTCTTTTATTACCTGATCGACGCTCTCGGCGGTCTTTTTATCCACCAGAGGTCTGTCATTCACATCATCACTTCTGCGGTTCCTGTCGCTTATATCACGGATCCCGGAGTCTGTGAAGGGATCCTTTACATCATTGTCCAGATCATCATCCTCTGACAGATCTACGCGGAAATCATCGGTAAAGCTGTCAAAATCGTTGATCTTAGGAGCCGTTATGTCAACTATCCTTGACGGATCATCGCTGTCAGCTCCGGTACTGCCCGAATGAAGCTTCTTCATGCCGATGGATGTAACCTTGCTGCTTTCCTCAAACGGATCATGTTTTCTGGTTGTTTCCCTCTTATATCCGTCAGACATATCGGAAAGTCCCGCATTGTTTACACCGACTTCCGCAAAATCGGCATCGGTATAATCCTCTTCCCTGATCTCCTCCGAAGCATCCTTGCCGAGTCTGACATTGCCGACTCCGGGGATATACAGGCTGCCGGGAGCTTTTCTTTTAGCTGTATCTGCGCTGTCTGAAACTACAGTAGTATCTTCAGGCTTTACACTGTTCTTTAATTCATTCTTTCTGTTTTTGTCGGACTCGGATTTCTTATCGGGTGCGGCGGCTTTCTTTCCGTCAGCGCCTTTTTTGCCGAATTCGACATTCATGGTACCCATACGCTGTCTCGGAAGACGCCTTACACCGTATCTTACCTTGGGATGACTGTATGTTTCGTCCTGTTCTTCCTCATCATCGTAGAGATCCTGTTCACTTCGCTCTATGCTTCTTCTCTTCCTGTAATCGTCAATCCTGCGGCTGATCTTTTTAAATACGGCCATGACAAAAGGCTTTCCGGTCATGAGGACAAAAAGTATAAGTAACAGGGCTATAAGTATCAGTACTGTTGCAACTTTTCCCACGAGAGGGCATAAAAGCTTAACAAACATACCGCCCAAAAGACCTCCGTATGTTGCCAGCTCGCCTTCGTAGTTAAGGCTTGAGTTGGTGAAATAGTCAAACAATCCTATCTCTTCATTAAATCCGCCCGCCGCAAGCTGTATAAGCGCACCGAGCACCGCACTCAAAAGTACCGCATAGACTATGCCTACAGGACTTACACCGTTATCCTTATTGGCTATGATAAACAGGGTAAGTACCCATATGATAAAGGGAAGTATATATCCGAGCCTTCCGAACAGGCCGAATACGAGCGCATTGATGCCTGTACCCACTATACCGCAGATACCGACATAGCTTAATACCATAAGTATGCAGACAAGAGTCACGACGATTATGATAATATCGTCCTTCTTTGCCTCTGCATTTCTGTCCCTTACGGCATCAGGCTTTTTTCTTGAAATATATCCCTTTTCTTCAAGCTCGGTCACGGGTTCTTTCTTTTGACTCCTGCTCCCGACATTTCTCCTGCCGTTCATATTCTGGGCAAGAAGTGCCGGTTTTTTGCCAGAATTTCCGTTCTTTGTCTGACTGCCCGTACTTTTGGTATTGCTCTTTGTCACAGGCTGGGGCTTTTTACCGTTTTGGCTCCGGCCGCCTCTGTTAGGTGTCTTTTTACCATTGTCCGACATTTATCCTATAGTGCTCCTTTGTTAAATGATCCTTGACATCCATATATATGCAAGTTCAGGCCACAGGCTTATATCCGCGAAAGGATTGCCCTGCGGCATTTTAGGTCCCTCTCCGTTCTCATCATGCTTCGGAGGCTCGGGAGCCTTTTTCTCACTGAAGAACTGCTCCATAAGCTCATTTCTGCGCTGCTCCGATACATTGATCAGCGTATTGTCCTTAACATGCTCAAGAACTTTGTTCAGCTGTTCCGTCGAATACTCTCCGCCATGCCATCCGAAGAACTGCTCGGGGCTTGCTACCGAAAGACCGTGGTCGCCGAACGGGAATACATACTGTGCATATCCGACGTTCTTTTCCTTCAATGCTTTTGCAAACAGATAGCTGTTCTCTACAGGCACAAGGCTGTCGCCCAATGTCTGCCAGATAAAGCAGGGAGGTGTATTCTCTGTTACATTTTTCTCAAGTGAATAATAATCAAGCTCCTCCTGAGTGGGATTGTATCCCAACAGTGCCTGTATCGAATAGATATGTGTATACTCACCGGCTGTGATAACGGGATATCCGAGGATCACCGCATCAGGCCTGCAGGAAATATCCGCGTAATCCGGATCCGCATCCTTAAGGTCATCAAAATGAGTAGCCAGTGTGGCACAAAGATGTCCTGCTGCCGAAAAACCGCATATGACAAGCTTATTGGGAGCGATATTGTACTCCTCCGCATTCTTCCTTACGATCCTTACCGCTCTTGCGATATCTTTAGCCGGCTGATCCTTTAACGGTATCGACATGGTGATATCCGTAGTATATGTAAGAACAAAGATATTGAATCCTCTCTTATAGAAATCCATCCCCACGAGCTCTCCCTCGTGAGGTGCGCACATGCAGTATCCTCCTCCCGGAGCCACTATCATGCAGCGTCTTTTTTCATTATCCTCATCATGAAGAAATGCCATTATATTAGGCATAAAACCATATGCTGCAGCATATGTATACTCTGAATCCTTCCAAAGATCGACTCTGAATTTTTTCATATAACCCCCTATAAAACATACATTTTTACATACCCTATAATTTTACCCTATTTCAATTTCTTATGCAATAACTTTTTATTATATACTACATTGATTTTTATGAAGAATCCTTTATAATTATAGTCAATCAGAGGGGTCAAGCAGAGAACCGTCCCTCTGATCGATCACTCCCCCGAAAGGAACATATATGTCAGCAAAAAGATCAACCGTTGCGGTCATCCCCTGTGACAGCTATGACGAAGAAAAAGTATATAACTGCATAAAAAGCGGTCTTAATGAACTTGGCGGTATAGGAGCCATCATTAAGCCGGACGAGAAAATACTGGTAAAGCCCAATCTCCTTAGCGCCGCCGCTCCGGAGAAAGCAGTCACCACTCATCCCGCGGTGCTCCGTGCCGTATTCAGGCTCTTAGCCGAAGAAGGCTATACCGACGTAAAAACCGGAGATTCTCCGGGACACGGCAGCTGCGAAGGGGCCATGAAGCAGCTCGGATTAAACGATGAGACCATGTATGGTGCAAAGCTTACTCCCATGTCGGACAATGTCCATGTCGATTTCCCGGAAGGCCTTACCTGCAAGGAGTTTGACTTCTGCAGGGAAGTAGTAGAAAGCGATGCCATCATCAATGTATGCAAGATGAAAACCCATGCCTTAGAGCGCATCACCGGTGCCGTCAAAAACGTATACGGATTTGTATGCGGCTACCGTAAAGCCGCAGGACATGTCAAGTTCCCCAACGATACGGTATTTGCGAGAATGCTCGCCGATATCCACCGCTGCACGCATCCGAGGCTTCATATCATGGACGGCATCACGGCCATGGAAGGAAACGGTCCCGGAGCGGGCACTCCCACTCCTATGAACGTACTCCTCATATCCACCGACCCCGTGGCACTTGATACCGTATACTGCTATCTTATAAATCTCGATCCCGAGGTAGTACCTACCAACTCACAGGGTACAAGGATGGGTATCGGTACGGATAAGGAAGACGAGATCGAGATCGTATTGTGTAATCCCGGCGGGCAGAATACCGATTCCGGCTCCCGTACGATCACTAAAGACGAACTCTTTGAAAAATACGGCAACGGCTCATTTGATGTCGGAAGGGATAAACCGAAGAAAACCTTCCTTATGAAGTACTCGGGCTTCATGACCAAAATAGCCAGACGTCCGTTCATCGATAAGGACAAGTGCGTAAAGTGCGGCATATGCGTCGACCACTGCCCTGTCCCCGGGAAAGCCGTGGAATTTAAAAACGGGAAGACTTCTCCTCCCGTTTATGATTACAAAAAATGTATCAGATGTTACTGCTGTCAGGAAATGTGTCCCAGACATGCCATACGTCCCGTAAGGGGATTGTTCAGAAAACACTGATTTAATACAGCCGGGCTGCAATTATGCGGTCCGGTAATATTTTGCCTGTGCATTCCAGAGTTCGGCATATTTGCCTCCTTCATCCTTTACAAGACTCTCATGTGTTCCTTTCTGTACTATACCGCCGTTATCAAACACGGTTATCTCATCGCAGAACCTGCAGGATGACAGCCTGTGGCTGATATATATGGCGGTTTTGTCATCCGTGATGTTACTGAAATTACCGTATATCTCTTCCTCGGCTATCGGATCGAGCGCAGCCGTAGGCTCATCCAGCACGATGATCGGAGAATCCTTGTACAAAGCTCTTGCCAGAGCGATCTTCTGGGCTTCTCCGCCAGATATCTGTACTCCTTTTTCGGACACATCCTTATACAGATATGTATCAAGTCCCTGAGACATTCCTTTAAATCTCTCCGAAAAAGCAGCCTTCCCAATGCATTCCGTCGCTTTCTTAGCGTCCACATCCGTATCCGCCGCAATATTCTGTCCTAACGTAAATGCCAAGAGCTTAAAGTCCTGGAATACAAATGAGAATACTTTCAGGTATTCATCATAATCATACTCCCTTATATCCCTTCCGTTAAGAAGTATCTGCCCTTCACTCGGATCGTACAGCCTGCACAGCAGCTTAACAAACGTGGTCTTACCTGCTCCGTTCTGTCCGACAAAAGCCTGCTTCATGCCGGTCTTGAGCTTGGTATTTATGTTCTTTAACACATAATTATCACTGTTCGGATACTTAAACGACACGTTTTTAAACTCTATCTCGCATCCCGTTTTAAGTATACTCTCATCTATATGGACACTTCCGGTATTTTTCCTGTTCGGGATATCCAGATACTCATACAGATGCTCCAGATGCTCGGTATATATCTTATTTTCAGAGATTACATCCGACAGTTCTCCGAAGCTCTCAACCATCTTGATCAGAGCCCCGACATACTGAACGATACTGCCTACGGCAAAAGCTCCGAGGCCGGCCTTGGCTACGACAAGAAGATAACACAGGCATGCACATATCCCTTTAAACAGCACCAGCCTGCTCTGACAGGAACTCATGGTCCTTAACAGTCCGTTGTCTTTCTCGTTGTTATCCTGCAGCTTCTGCATTTCACGGTCGGCGAACCTGTCCTGGCGGTAGAGCCTTACATCCTTTGCCCTTGCGGAATCCGAGTACAGCTCATGCCCGTAAAACATGAATGCCCTGTTGAACCAGACATTGCTGTCAGTCCACTTTTCAAATACCGCCTGCTCCTTCATCTTAAGCTTTGAAGTGATAAACCCCGACAGGATAACAATCAACAGCAGTCCGCCGATCCATACCGGTGAATCCAGTACCGCGTTTCCGGACTTTGAAGTGAAAAACGACACGGTAAGTGCAACGGACGCAACTATACCTATAAATACCTCTACCAGTCCCGAGGTATCCCATACGAGCTGTCCTAATCCGTTTCCGAACATGAAAAGGTTCTCTTCCGCCTTTTGCTTCTGCTTCTTTATATCCGGATCCTCGAGGCTTACAAAGTCCATTTCCATCTGCTTATCGGAAAAGACCTTGGAAAAATAATTCCACATTCCCGACTCTTTGTCATTTACCTTTTTCTCCATGACATTTTTGACCATGGAAAGTATGAAATTGATACCTATGGTGAGTGCCACATATAACACAAGTCTCGATATTTTCCTGTCATTTGATATCTCGTTTATGATCCTTGCCGAAAACCATATGGTCACGAACGGTGCCAGAGTCTTTGCAATACTGTGAAGCACCTTTGCCCTGATAAGACCGGGGCAGTATCTGGCAAGTATCCTGTAGCCGCGTTTTGTATTCTCTATACGCTTCTTAAATCTCATCACCGCTCACCTCTTTTCCTTCATTTTCCCTGTAGTATTTTGCCTGGGTCTCAAAAAGCTCATAGTATCTGCCCTTTTTAGCCAGCAGCTCCTCATGAGTGCCTTCCTCTATGATCCTTCCGCCTTCTATAAGTATAATACGGTTACAGAACCTGGTGGAGGCCAGACGATGCGAGATAAATACCGTGGACTTACCCTTCATCATTTCATCATACATCTCGTACAGGCGGTTCTCCGATACCGGATCAAGTGCAGCAGTCGGCTCGTCAAGTACCACCACGGGAGACTGACGGTACAGAGCTCTTGCCAGAAGAAGCTTCTGTATCTCTCCTCCGGAGAAGTTTACACCGTCATCCCAGAAGGTCTTATCATATTTACTTTTAATCCCTTCGGGAAGGGTTGTGATCTTATCCGATAGTCCTGCCATCTTAAGGCACTCGAGCACTCTTTCCTCATCTATATCCTTATAGTCCGGCTGTTCCGATACTATCTCGGCTATGGTCACAGGCAGCAGTGAATGGTCCTGCAGTACCGCACCGAACAGTTCATAATATTCATTACGGACATATTCCCTGATATCGGTCCCGTCATACAGCACCTTGCCCTTTGACGGCTCGGTAAGACCGGTCATCAGTTTCAGCATGGTAGTCTTGCCGGCTCCGTTAAGACCTACCACTGCCAGATGCTCTCCTGGCTCTATCACAAGGTTGAAGTCTTTTATGATATCCTCTCCGTCTTCGGAATATCTGAAGCATACATCTTTAAGTTCTATCCTTCCGGGCTTTTTCTTATCTTTTATCTTAGTCCCGTTTTCATTTTTATACTCCTCCGGATACTCCAGATATAATCTGAAGCGGTTCATGGCTATGCTTAAGCGGTTAATGTTATTAACCTGTCCGAGCAGGCTTCCGAGCCATGTTGAAAACCCTGCCACCACATTGAAGTAGAGCACAAACTCTGCCACTGTGATATCCCCGTCTATGACCAGGTACAGCAGATACGCATATACCGCACCCTCTCTTATGAGAGACATACCGCTATCGACAGATGATACCCCGAACAGCTTGGCGGTGTATCTCCTGTACCAGCCCTTTAAGCCCGACATATACTTTTCATAAAGCTTATCGAGCCATGCCGGCATATTGTACAGGCGTATATCCTTTGCAGCCTGCACATCGTTTGAGACACCTATTATGTACTGCATTCCATGCTCATAACCGTTCTTCTCATCCATGTTTGTATCTACCCATTTTAATACTTTGCGGTTAAGCAGGAAGCTCACCAGAGTAGTAACAACAAGAAACAGGATGATCCAGCAATTAAGTGTAAACAGTATGCCGGCAAATGCCGCAAACCCGAGCAGGTTTGAAAAGAACATGACAACCGCATCATATGTCTGCAAAAAGTACGAGAAATTACCGTTACAGCTAGAGAAACTCTCGCTCTGGAGTTCTCTGAAATGCTCATCCTCCTGATTTCTGTAATCGGTTGTAAGTCCCTTCTTAGTGATCTTTCTTAAAAAATGCGTATTCATCTTGAACTTATTCCAGTATATAATGCGTTCAAGATACTTCTGCACAGTCTGGGTCAGAGCCAGAGCTAAAGCCAGGCCTCCCGTAATGAGCAATAATCTCTTTAGTCCCGAACCTATTGTTATCTCCTCTATTATCACCTTCGGCAGGAATGCCGCAATGACCGGTACCGCGCTGTTGGCAATTATCACACACACGCAGAATACAAGGAGCTTCGGACATCCTTTTTCGGTTTCCTTTAAGCAATAGGACAGGTTTTGTAATATTGTATATTTTTTATCCTTATCCATTTTTTCCCTCTAACTATATTGTCAGATCCTTCGCTAAAGCTCAGGATGACAATTATAAAATAAAAAATCTGTCTTGTGCCAAAGTGTACACAAAACAGACTCGCAGATTAACCCTATAAAAATATAAGGAAATCCTGTCTGCGTATAATCTGATTTAGTGTACACCAAAAGAAACCTGTCTTAAAACAGGCTCTTTTGTATTCAACTAATCCGGATTATCTGATTCGCAGTACCAGCATTTCCTTTACTCTTCCTTTATCTTTAATCTAAATTCTCAATCCCATGATCGGGACATATTTATCATAACATACCTGATCCGATTTGTCAAAAAGTTTGGAAGTTTCCCAAAAACTCACATGGAAGCTCTGTAAATGGCAAGCATATCCTCTTCTTTTAAAAGCTTTGCCGAGCCCATGGCTCCGCCGACACCTACAGCACACTTGTGTGCCATTGTTACAAGATCCTCTTCAGTAGCTTTTACTCCGAGTTCCCTTAAATTTGTAGGCATTTTGATCTCACGGTAAAAAGCCTCCATAACCTCAATACCCTTAAGAGCTATCTCTTCGTCACTACCTTCATCAGCTACTCCCATAACATTAAGGGCATATCTCTTAAATCTCGGCAGACAGTTTTTATATACGTATCTTGCCCAGCTTCCCCATATGGCAGCAAGTCCTGCACCGTGAGCCACATCATACAGACCGCCGAGCTCATGCTCCAGCTTATGGGTCATCCAGTCACCGCCGTCATTGCCGCATCCGGTAAGTCCGTTGTGTGCTAAGCTTCCTGCCCACATTACTTCAGCTCTTGCATCATAATTTTTAGGATCCTTAGCAAGTATCTTTGCATTCTCCATAACTGTTCTTAAAAGTCCTTCAGCCATGGAATCGGTTATCTCCATATTGCCGCCGTTTGTAAAATAACGCTCCATAGTATGCATCATGATGTCCGTACAGCCGCATGCGGTCTGATAATCAGGCAATGTCATGGTAAGCTCCGGATTAAGGATCGCAAACTTCGGTCTGCAGTAATCACTGCTGTATCCGCGTTTTACAAGGCCTTCCTCTTTTGTGATAACGGAAGAATCACTCATCTCACTTCCGGTAGCAGCTATGGTAAGTATAACACCTAAAGGCAGACAGGCATTGGCTTTTCTCTTATAATCATAGAAATCCCATACGTCACCTTCATTGGTCACTCCGTAACCGATAGCCTTTGCAGAATCGATGGCACTTCCGCCTCCCACTGCAAGCAGGAAATCAATCCCTTCCTCTTTACAAAGCTCTATACCCTCATAAACAAGGCCTAAGTGAGGATTGGGGACCGCACCGCCAAGTGTGATATATGATATTCCGGCTCCGTCAAGAATATCTGTCACTCTTTTTAACAGACCCGAACGGATCACGCTTCCTCCGCCATAATGGATAAGCACTTTTTTACCGCCGAATTCCTTAATAAGCTCAGCTACCTGCAGCTCCGTATCCTTACCGAATACCACCTTGGTAGGTGTATAATACTTGAAATTAAACATATTGCCCTCCTTATGATGATTTTCGAGTCTATTTTACCTCGAAAACGTCTTCTGCATTTTCTTATATTATATACCGATTATCATGAAAGGCAATGGATTATACTGAAAACTATCCTTTAACGGTAATACTGTGCCTGAGCTTCAAACATCTTCGCATAGATGCCGCCGGCCATCTTGATCAGTGTATCATGGTTGCCGTACTCAGCTATCTTTCCTTCGGAGAATACAGCTATGGTATCACAGAACCTGCAGGACGAAAGCCTGTGTGAGATATAAAATGCTGTCTTGTCACCTACCAAAGTATGGAACTGCTTATATATCTCATACTCCGCTATAGGGTCCAAGGCCGCCGTAGGCTCGTCTAAGATAACTACAGGTGAGCTCTTATAAAGTGCCCTGGCTATGGCGATCTTCTGCTGTTCACCGCCTGAAGGCTCAATGCCGTTCTCTTCAAAATATTTAAAGAGTGTTGTCTTTCTGCCCTTTTCAAGTTTCTCCATCATCTGAGCAAGATTAACCATCTCGATGATCTTTTCTATCCTCTCTGACTCATCGCCGGTATAATATTCTTTATCATCCTCATCAACGAGAGTGATATTCTCCTCTATGGGGAATGCAAAGAGTCTGAAATCCTGGAATACCGGTGCAAAAAGTGCCATATACTGATTATAGTCATATTCCTTGATATTGACACCGTTTACAAGGATCTCTCCGGAAGTAGGATCATAAAGCCTGCAGAGAAGTTTTATAAACGTGGTCTTACCTGCACCGTTAAGTCCTACTATGGATAAGTGCTCTCCGGCTCCTATCTTTATGCTGATATTGTCAAGTATCAGCTTGTCGGTACCGGGATACTTGAAAGACACGTTTCTGAACTCTATTTCACGGATTTCGTTATCTACAGATCTCTCTCCCTTTTCCAGCGCTTCAGGATACTCCATAAACAGTACAAATTCATATGCATAATTGCAGCGCTTCAGTATTTCCTGAGTATTGCTTACCAGTCCGCCTAGAGTATTATTTAACTCATCTGCTGCCTGTATCATCTGTACAAGTACTCCCAGTGAGAACACTCCTTTTATGGCAAGGAATCCGACATAAAGATAGGATCCCATCATCCTTATGATATTTGCTATGTTTCCGATAAGATAGTATTTCATACCGGTTTCAGCCTGCCACTTCCACTGTGCATTACTTGCATCGGAATTTCTGTCCCAGCAGTCCACCATCATTTTCCGTGCATCATACAGTCTTATATCCTTACCGTATCTGAAATCAACTATATTCCATCCAAAGTATCCGAACAGTCTGTTGATCTTGGCCAGTTTTTTATAAACCTCAAAGCCTATCTTATTGTTTTTGGCCGATACAAAACCCATTATGATCACATATGCAAGTATGACCAGTAAAAGTAACGGTGCATTAAGACTTATTATCGTTACAAGGCCGAAAATACGGAGTACGTTTGACGCGAAGCCGAATATCTGCTCCGCGATACCATACGCACCGCCCGAATACCAGTCCATACCGGTCCTGGCTTTTTCAACCTGGTCAAGCGCCTCTTTGTCCTCTGTCAGCTGAAAATCCAGCTCCATGGAATGCTGTCCTGTAAGTATATTAAAGTGGTTGTCCAGTCTTTGCTGATATTTCATCAGCTGATTGCTGATCCTCTCAAGGATAACACCTATTATAAATTCTCCTCCGATAAGGACCGCCGCAAGGATTATAAGTGTTTTTACATCCCTGTCGCCGATAAGCTCATCAATTATCATCGGTGATACTATGACAGGCAGCAGTGCTCTTACCGCGGTTATGACCGTTTTTACTGTCTCAAGAGGGAAAAAGAGCGGGAATTTCTTTGCCGTTATGGAGAAAAGCAGCTTTAATACCGGCATCACCTTTTCTCTTGAGGACAATTCTTTTTTATCCTTATCTTTTGTCTTTGATAAATCTTTCTTTGACATTTTTACTCCTTTGTATCTGCCTCGTTATAATACTTAGCCTGGATATTAAACATATTTGCATACTCCCCGTTTTTATCCATGAGCTCGTCGAAGGTACCGTATTCTATCATCTCGCCGTTTTTAAACATTGCTATATTATCGCAGAATCTTGTGGATGCAAGTCTGTGTGAAATATACACAGCCGACTTCTTTCCTATCATCCGGTCAAAGCGTTCGTATAACTGTTGTTCGGCTATAGCATCAAGCGCCGAAGTAGGCTCGTCAAGTACCACGACTTTAGCTCCCTTGTAAAGAGCCCTTGCTAAAGCCAGCTTCTGCTTCTCGCCTCCGGACAGATCTATTCCGTCATCTTCTACGATATTTGTGATATACGTATCTATCCCGTGTTTAAGCGTTGCTATTTTATCCGAAAGTCCGGCTTCTTCCAGAACCTTTGCCACTTTTTCCTTATCGGTTTCCGCAGCGGTTTTCATAGATACATTTTCCGCTATGGGGAATGCAAATGTTTCTACATCCTGGAATACCGGTGCAAACAGCTTGTAATAGTCCTCGCGGTCATATTTCTTTATATCTACGCCGTTCAGTGTGATCTCGCCTTCCGTCGGATCGTACAGACGGAGCAGCAGTTTTATCATGGTAGTTTTTCCGGCTCCGTTAAGTCCTACCACCGCCAGCCTTTCACCCGCATTTATTTTCAAATTCAGGTGTCTTAATGCGTAGTTTTCTGCCTTAAGGTATTTATAACTTACATCTTTAAACTCTATAGTATAGGCATCTGCCTCAGGAAGGGGAATAGTATCTTCCTTTTTGATTATATCCAGCTCCATGAATGTTCGTAAGTCATCAACTCGGAGAGAGCATTTCTTATAATCACCGAACCTTAACAGTAAAAACGGCAGGCTTTGTGAAAAAGCTGTCGATAATGCAAGGAACATTGTAAAATTACCTATCGTAAGGTCTTTCTTAATAACCGCATAAAAAAGTACCGCATATACAAGCCCTTTGGCGATCAGTGTAACGAGCCCCGCAAAATATGCATGTCCGGACCACATATTATAATGTTTGTCCATTCTTTCTTCTTTTTCACGGAATATCTTCTTCTGCTTATTTACCAGGTATTTGCTTAACCCGAATAAACGGATGTCCTTTGCGTACTCAAAGTCCTGAGTAACCCTGGACATATAACCGATCTTACGCCATATCGGAGAAAGTTTATCCCAGACTTCTTCCTTGTCTTTTTTTACTATCTTTCTATAGTAAAGAAATTGTATGACTGCCAGGATCACAAGACAGATTATCAGTTTCCAGTCGAGTACCGTAACGGCCGCAAATGTAACTATGACCGTGAGAAGATTCTGTCCCAGTTCCGGTATGATATGCAGCATTCCTTCAAAACCGTTTTGATTGTCATTGCAGGCTTCCAAGGCACGTTCATGCATATCAAGCACATCCGGTCTTTCCAAAATCTCATAGTTAAGTCCCAGTACCCTGTTTACTCTTTCGCTTATAACACGCATACGGATATCGATGTACTTATACCATGTAAGCGAACCGGATATTGTATTGCTTACGATAAGCACCGTGGTTATAATACCTGCCACCAGCAAAAACATTATAAGATTGTGCCATTTTGCCTCGTTATTTGCTCCGTTTTCTATAATATCCAGTACATACTTTCCAAACACACCCCAGAAATACTGAAGTATTGAGGAAGCTACCATACCTATAGCCGCAAGTACCAATGCGGATGCACAGTATTTCTTTGCTTTTCCGAGTACATACTTTGTATTGCTCCATAGCCCGAATTCTCTGTGGAGCGGATTGTCTTTACTTTCCTTATACTCTGCCATTTCTAACCTCTTTTATCATTTCTACTACTTTGTCCCTGTCAAACCATGCTTTGGATCTGTTACTGATCTGCATTGTGTATCCGTACGGAGGATACATCAGACTATTCACGCTTAAGAGCATCACTATAAAAGGTACTACTCCGCTCTGCTCTATACTGTAGGCTTTTTCTTTGCCATCCGCCCTTACTACATTTATACATGCTATTATTTTTCCGGAGCTGTCAGCTGCTACCATCCGGTCCATTATCTTCTGTACCTTTTCTTCTTCCATTCCTACAATCTCGGATATTGTAGATACCGATACTGCCTCATTCCATCGCTCACTCATAAGGAAGAAAAGGATTTCCAACACTCCCGGTTCACTGAGCGTCCTGAAAAATGTTCGTAGCTCCTCCGACAGTTTTATATTGCTCATAAATCCGTCTTCAGGTTCTTTAACCAATGCATAGTATTGTTTTTCCACATTAAGATTAAAATATCCGAAACCTGCATCATCCGAGATAACCGAAGCCGTACGCACTCCATTTTCCGGTACTCCCCTTTTATAATAGTATTTATTGTTTTTCCAGCAGGCTATCTGTCCGGCCCAGACAATATCCAGAAGTTTTTCGAAATAATCTTTATGATTGCATCCGCCTGTCTGACTTTCTTTTTCATTCAACGTGTATAGTTCATCAAGAACCATCTGCTCAAAACTCTTTTTTTCCGATTCCTGACCGTAAAGATACGATATGGAAACCTCAAAGTATTCCGATATCTTAGGGAGAAGGTCGCCTTCCGGGTAGCTTCCGTTCTCCCATTTCGATACCGCCTGGGGACTGACTCCTAAGTATGATGCCAGCTGCTCCTGTGTTACACCCTTTTTCTTTCTTAATGCCTGTAAATTAGTTGAAAATGCATTTGTTATCTTTGCCATTTTATATACCTCCTGTCGGTTGTTCGAGAAATTGAATTCAACTTTCCTTTGATTTGACCACAGTATAACACAATTTACGGTTGTGCGCCATAGTTTTATTCTACTATAATTTTATTTTTAATGGAATTATTCCGTTTTTTCTACTTTTAATTGTTTTCAGAAGCTTTTCTCAACTGATTATCATTTTACATAAAAAAACCGGTAACGGGTTTCCCGTTACCGGTTATATACTATGACCGATCATTCTTCCGAATTCTTATCTGTATCCTTTTTTCTTTCAGCAAGTCTGCCTCTTATAAGTAATCCTGCACCGATACCGATGAGTCCGAGATATATTATAAACTGAAGCAGGCTCATTCTCTCGAAGTAGAAGTTCAAAGATACGATGAAAACTATACCGAATACCACTGCCGTACCGAGCATTGCTACTTTAAGTATCTGCATCCACGGCTGGATATTGTACAAAGCCACATAAGCTACAACCTCAAATACAAGAAGTACTATAAGTACTGCACCAAGGTTTACATTTCCCCATCTGACAAATCTGAACCCTGCGCCGTAACCTGAGTTAACCTTAATGGAAAGTGCAAACAAAACTACGCCGACCAGGATCATTATCGCTCCTATCACCCTGCAGATCATGTTTTGATTTTTCATACGCAAGTACCTCCTTACTTAAGATTCTAACCCATTGTAGTCAATAATTGCAGAAATGTCAACTTCTGCCGGTCCTGCCCCTTTTATTGCTACTATAATCACTATATCATATTTTTCCCGATAATAAACTGTATCTAAAGCAAATTATACCGGTATAACCCGACCGGGCTACCTGTTTTGATAATAGAAAATTGCCAGATTGGTCCTGTCTCTTAAGTCCAGTTTTCTCAATATGTTACTCAGATAGTTCCTTACCGTTCCTTCGGACAGGCACAGTTTATCCGCTATCTCCTTGTTGGAAAGACCCTTTGCTATCTCCTCTATTATCTCTTTCTCCTGGGGTGTGATACCAAAGGATTCATAATCAAAAGTCTTTTTCTTGTTTATTATACCGGGAAGTTTTTCGGTTATGGCATTTCCGAACACGCTCTGTCCCTTATATACCGACTTTACCGCCGGTATGATACTCTCAAAATCCTGCTTGATGATATATCCCTTAGCCCCTATGGATATGGCCTTTATGATATACTCGTCATCGTTAAACGTAGTAAGATACAATATCCTTGCATCATTATGCTTGGAAAGTATCTCACTTCCGGCGTCCAGTCCGGACATACCGCTCATCCTTATATCCATAAGCAGTACGTCGGGCTGCTGTTCTTCGTACAGCCTTATGGCATCGGTTCCGTCATTTCCGATGCCTGTAACTTCTATTTCACTGTCCGACGAAAGGATTGTTTTGAGGCTCACTGCCACAAGATTATCATCATCTACGATCAAGACTTTCATCTATGTTCTCCTTAAGATTCTTCGCTCCGCTCAGAATGACATTTTTTATACATTCTGTTTCGGAATTCTAACAAATACCCTAAAGCCGTTGTCATTTGTAAATGTTGCATTACCTCCGAGCTTCTCTGCTCTGGTCTTTATGTTTTCAAGACCCATGCCCTCTCCGGAAGTATCGGTCACGGGAACGGTTCTTTGACTTACATCCTTTGACTGCTTATAGTCATGCACTATTATCTGATACATCGAAGGATGCTCGATAAACCTTACATCCACACATTCATTTCTGCTGTATTTTATGATATTCGATACTGCTTCTTTTACGATATTGATGCCGGCATACTTCACATCCTTTGGTATCTCAGCCTCATCCGCATCAAATTCATATGACACTTTGAAGCTATCCTTTAAAGGTTCCACTATCTCTTCCAGCGCCGAACTGAGCGAGATGGCTTCATCCCTTATATCATGGACACTCTCCCTGATATTGTTCATAGCTGTATCAAGCGTCTCTCTTAGCACCTTCAGATCTTCGCCCACCGGCTCATCCTTATGTACCACCATCATGGCGCCGACCTGCAGTATAGAGCGGCTCAGCATATGTCCTACATTATCATGTATCTCTCTTGCAATACGGTTACGTTCGGCAAGCTGTGCAGCGGATATGCTCTTATCCTGTTCTTCCATCAGGTTTCTGTTCTGCTTCCTTAAGGTTTCCTTCTTTATCTCGCCTTCATCACGTATTTTCTTATTTTCCGTCTCATATTTTAATAACTTCTGCGTACTGTGTGCAAGATATACGGCAAGCAGTGTCTCAGCCAGCAGGTACACACATACAGCCGCCAAAGAAAGATGCAGCAGATTTCCTTCAAACCCGGCCCCTGTACAAAATCTCAAAAATCCCGCAACCAAAACCAGACCGGCTGGATAAAGCCGGTCTAAATATATTTCATAAGCAACTATCGGTAAAAATACTATCGCGTCCGTAAAAAACACAGTGCATATCCCGATAAGAACTGTCAGTATTCTGTTTGCAAGAAGCCCTTTTCCTCCGAGCATCCTTAAGAAGCTTGTAAACGAAGCCGCTGTCACCAGTAAGAATAACATGATTACACGGTAGCTTCCCGAGAAAACATTAAGGATCAGCAGGGCTGAAAAGAGCATTACTACTGCTTTGTCAGTAAAATTTTTCATCTGGTTTTAAGCCGTTCTTTTTTCTATACATCTTCCTGCAACAAGTCCTACACCCATAACCATAACACCAAACAGCAACTGAATCAAGAGGCAATTTAAAATATCGTTGAAACCGCCGCCGGTCTTTATCCTTGTCATAGCCTCGGAATACCAGTAAGTGGGAAGGAACTGTCCTATAACCTTTGCACCGCTTCCCAGATACTCTATCGGAACAAATATACCGCCCAGGAATGAGAACGACAGACCTACTACATTGGTAAATCCCGCTGACATCTCCGGCTTCAAATTGAGATTAGATACCGCTACCAGCAGCATTACAACCGTAATGCTTAATGTAACAATGTTGAGCACAATCAACCACCATCTTCCGGTAAAGGCTTCGCCCGATAGTATAGAAGCAAGCGTTATCAGAACGATAATTATCAATACCGAAATCACTCCTGCTGCCAGAGCGATCGCTATCTGCCTCTTTAATACAGGTGTTGAAGAAATATCGGATCTTTTCTTAAGCAGCATACTTCCGAATCTTAAGATTACGGGAAGTACCGCTGAAAAAAGCATGGTAAGTATGCCGTAAGGCAGCATCTGGAATATGGTAAATATCTTATCATCTTCCACCTTAACATCAGCTATTACGCTAACCGCACTGTTATCTGCAAGAGCCTCCATGGTAAGCTTTTGTGCCTCTGCAACATCAAATCCGCCGGCAATATATCCCGATAACAGATTCAGATAAGAATCTATCTCCGTATCCACACTGTAACCCATCCTGGCTCCTGCTTCCTTGGTGCTTTCAATCTTTAAAGCCGACATATCCGCTCCGTTTAAATAAGCTTCACCGAAGCCGGCAGGTATCAGAAGTCTGTTGGACAGCCTTGTATAATATATCATATCCGTTATCTGGTCATCTGTATAATCATCCGCATTTTTAATCCCGTTTATAGTTGAGAGATATTCTATAAGCCCTTTTGATACATCCGACTTATCATTATCCTGTACGGCTATTCCCTGGCTCACTCTGTAATAAGAAGCATTTCCCTTTGTATTAAAACTTGATAATATGTAAATAATACCAAGTGATATCACCAGGTACATGATAAGTGAGATCTTATAACTTCTTAACACCTTAAAAAATGATTTAAATACTATCATAATGATTCCTCCTGCCCATGAACAGTCCCAGAGCGATAAGTACTGCCGAAAGTATCAGCATATATATCAATGTCATAAAATATCTTGAGCCGGCGCCGAACATATTAAGACAATAATATGAATCACTTATCACGGCTGCAGGGTTGATCTTGTTTACAATAGGGGCTTTTTCGGTAATGATCACCTTCATATCTCCGTACATAAGACCTGAAAGCGCGCATCCGGTAAGAGTGATACCTACAAGGATACTCTCTTTCTTTTCTATAGCAAAGCTTCCGAGATTTCCTATGGCAAACCCGAGTGCAATGCCTAAGAAAGCTGCCAACGCTGTCGTAAAATATATAAGCGGTATGTCGCCTCCGAAATTTATCTTTATTCCGAACAACATATATGTGAGACCCACAAATATGATAGCCGTCTGTACTATATACGCTGCGAAGAATCCCGCTGCCTGAATGGTCATTCTGCTTACAGGTGAAGCATTGGTTCTGGCTCCGAGTGACGACATATTGGCCTGACAGTTATTGCCGATCCTTACGCTGTTGAGCGCAGCAAAAAGAGCAGTCATGGCTATCAGATTATAGAAATATGAAACAAAAGGATCTTTGTTGTCGCCTGCCAGGTTATGAGCATTTATATATTCAGCTCTTTCCGATATGTTTTTGATCACCTGGGGCAAGTTCTCCGGATGCTCTGCCGCTACTTTCTCTATCAGTCCCACATTCTGATTATATATAGTCGTGATGGTTTCCTGTATGGTTGAAAGCACACCGTTGGAACTTATATCGAGCGCGAGTCTTCCGTCATCCTTAACATTTATGATACCGTTTACCTGCTCGTCGTCCTTAAGCAGTGCTACCGCACTGTCATAATCCAAATATGAGATATCCAGCATCTTATGACCGTCCATCTCCAGACCTTCAAGATATGCTTTTGTTGTACTCTTAACATCTTCGTTATCTGTTTCAAATACTACCGCCGTCTTAATGGCTTCCGATTTGTATTCATTATAGATATTTCCAAATGTGATCTTAAACAGAGTTCCGAGTATTATAGGGAACATCAGAGTCCAGAAAACATTTGATTTATTTCTGAAGCCCATCTTTAACTGAGCCTTAAATACATTTGAAAACATATCTTACTCCTTATCTCTCAAGTTCTTACCCGTGATCTCGAGGAATACATCATTAAGTGTCGGAAGTTCCGAATAAATCCTGTCATAATCAAGATTATTGTTTGCGAAATAATCGATAACATGTGAGATATTGTGCCTGCCGCCTGCACACTTTATTTCAAGCCTGCCGGACATATATGACACATCATAAACATGATTGATATTATTAATAGCCTTTACATGTGCATCATCCAGATTCTTTATATATACGATGATGTTTTCCGTATTCCTGATGCTTCTCTTAAGCTCTTCGGCGGTACCTTCGGTCACATTCTTGCCCTTATCCATTATGAGGATATGAGTGCATATCTGCTCAACCTCTTCCATATAGTGGCTGGTATAGATGATCGTGGCACCCTTTTTATTCAATTCTGTGATACCTTCAAGTATCTTATTTCTGCTCTGCGGATCTACAGCCACCGTCGGCTCATCAAGTATTATCAGTTCAGGCTTATGTGCTATGCCGCAGGCAATATTAAGACGTCTTAAGAGTCCTCCCGAAAGCTTTTTTGGTTTAAACTTCCTGAAATCTTCAAGGCCTACAAAAGCGATTGCCTCATCAACATACTGTTTTCTTTTATTCTTATCATTTATATATAACCCGCAAAAGTAATCGATGTTTTCTTCCACACTAAGCTCATCAAATACCGCAACATCCTGCATGACTATACCGATGCGTTTCTTTAAATCGTATCTTGAGCTTGTCATCTTCTCGCCGAACACATCGATCTCACCGTTATCGTAATTAAGAAGTGAAAGGATGCAGTTGATGGTGGTGGTCTTGCCGGAACCGTTCGGACCTAAAAGACCGAACACTTCACCTTTCTCTATCTTCATATTAAAATTATCAAGAGCTATAAGTTCCTTATACCTTTTTACCAGATTTTTTACTTCTACAACTGTTTCTGACATTTTGTTCCTCCTATGATTTTTACGCCGTATTTCATCTTACAATGCCATTATAGCTATGCAAATGTCACCTTGGTAGTGTTATATGTAACAAAAAGGATATGACATTTGTCACATCCCTTTCTTCCTTTAATTCCAAATTGAACTAATATATTGCACAATTTACACAAAACTAAGCTCTAAAATACTTTCGTTTTTGATGATATACCACTTCCCTTGTGAATGTTGCACAAAAACGAGCCCTGGTTTTTGTATAAAATCCACAATTCACCATCTTGATTTTTAAAAAATCCCGCGTTATAATCTCAATCGTCAAATGAAGCGAAGATATAGATTGAGGACCGAGGATATCAGAGTTCTTCGGCAATGAGGGGAGAGATTTATATGTTAACAAGAAAATATGTTAAACCTGAAACATGGGTAAACAGAAAGAGCATCAACAATTCAATGTACGGTATCAAATTAGCAGACAAGAATGCTTACTTTACCGGATACTATCTTGACAAGAATTATACAAAGCCTGAGTTTGCAAATTTTGATTACGCAGCACTCTTCGATGTAGAAAGAGCCCAGGCAGTACTTCAGGATATGATGGCTCAGGGAATAGAGAATATAGAGATCCAGAGTTTCGCAGAAGGCATCGTTTGCGAAGAGGATTATTCAGCACTTGACAAGATGTTAAACCACACATCACTTTTCAAATCCATCGTAAATATAATCGCGAACAGACGTTATATCAAGGCTGCTATGGACAGGATCCAGACCAGAAACGAAAACTATCAGTTACTTACCAAGGCTATCGTTACAAGCGGTAAGACAGATATCAACAATCCCGAAAAGGCAATACCTTTTAACATTGCCTGCTAATCAGCTTAAGCTGTCTGTATAGATATAGAAAGTCGGCCAATAAGGCCGACTTTTTTTATCTGCATATTACTTGATCATACTTTCTTCCCAGCTGTCAAACGGCTTTAATCCCAGTAAATCCGCTATAGTAGGTGCTACATTAGCCAACCCGTAATTTCCTTCTTTCATTTCATGACGTATATCTTTATCGTATATGATAAAAGGAACCGGATTTAAGCTGTGTGCAGTCCTTACTTCAACTTTCCCCTTCTTGTTCATTTCCAGCATCTTGTCGGAGTTGCCGTGATCGGCGGTAACTACCAGAATACAGCCGTTTTCATCGCATGCCTTCTTTATTCTGGCCAGCTCCAGATCAACGCTTTCAACTGCAATCTCAGTTGCATGAAGATTTCCGGTATGACCAACCATATCTCCGTTCGGGAAATTGCAGCGGATAAATCCATACTTTCCGCTCTCTATCGCACTGATAACCTTATCCGTGATCTCTGTACATTTCATCCAGGGACACTCATCAAACGAACGTACATCACTTGGTATCTCACAGTAATCTTCAAGCTCTTCGGAGAATTTCTCGGAGCGGTTTCCGTTCCAGAAATATGTTACATGGCCGTATTTCTGAGTCTCGGAAACAGCATATTCTTTGATTCCGTTCGCAATGAGCAGTTCTGTAAGAGTGTCATGGATCTGAGGCGGATTAACCAGGAAATTCCTGGGGATTTTCAGATCTCCGTCGTACTCCAGCATACCTGCATACATAACCTTCGGTACTATACCGCGGTCAAACTTATCAAAGGTCTCATCTCCGTCAAACGCCATTGATATTTCCAGAGCCCTGTCTCCCCTGAAATTAAACAGGATAACTCCGTCACCGTCTTCCATAATTCCAACGGGTATACCATCATCAGCTATAACAAATGCAGGGAGGTCCTGGTCTATGGCACCTGTCTCATTTCTTAATGTCTCTATGGCTTCAGCAGCACTTTCAAAGAACCTGCCATTACCATGTACGTGTACTTCCCAACCTGCTTTAACCATAGCCCAATTTGCCTGATAACGGTCCATGGTGATGCACATACGGCCGCCTCCCGAAGCAATACGGCCATCGAAGCCATCTTTATTAAGGCCGGTCAGAGTATTCTCCAGAGCAGAAACATATTCCAATGCACTGGTGGCCGGAACATCCCTGCCGTCCAACAGGATATGGACACGCGCCTTAGTTATTCCTTCTTCTTTAGCTTTTTTCAACATTGCTAAAAGATGATTGATATTTGAATGGACGTTTCCATCCGACAAAAGCCCGAGGAAGTGCAGTGTTTTACTGTTTTCCTTTACTGAGCCTATCATGGTTTTCCAGGTTGGGCTCCGGAAAATGGCTCCTGATTCTATAGATTCATTTACAAGCTTTGCTCCCTGTGAATAAATCTGACCACATCCCAATGCATTGTGTCCAACTTCACTGTTGCCCATATCATCATCCGAAGGCAGTCCTACCGCTGTTCCGTGTGCCTTTATGCATTGCCAGGGATTATTTTCTTTTAATTCATCCAAGGTGGGAGTAGATGCTTTTAATACCATATTACCAAGTTCTTCTGCCGACTCGCCTACCCCATCCATAATCACCAATACAACCGGTTTATTCATATTGTCTGCTCCTTATATCTTAAATCTATAGTTTTATCGTTCTGTAACTGTACCATCCTCATGAGCCACAAATACAACAGGTATTTTTTTACAGAAAAAACCATTTTCAACTACTCCGACAACCTTGTTTATCTTATCTTCCATTTGAGCAGCATCAGGTGCTTTCTTCCACAAAGCATCAAGCTTTTCAAGCATCTTCCCGGACTATAATAATCCTTTTTCGATAATCCTATCTATGCATGTCGGAAGATGCATCATATGATGAGATGTCATCGGAGTAAGGATCATGCCTCCAATTGTCAGCCTTCCCCAAAAAACAAGCAGCCAGACAGACCGGAAATCAGTTGTCACGCCACCCTCTTCCAAAATCCTCATTACCCATTCTTCCGGTACCATTGATTTGATCTGCTCTAAAGTCAATCCGGATAAAATGCGGCGGGTATTCTTTCCGACTTCAATCATATATTTTCGGAGTTCTTCCACATTGATCGCCTTTGCCCAGGCAACCAGTTCATCCGGTTCCAAAGCATTTCCCGTATCTGTTATCGATGAACCGATCCTTTTCTGCCAATCTTCATTAAATATCTGCTTACCATTATCCATCAGAATGTTACTGACTATATCTTCAATCCTGTATGTATGCCATAATTGCCAGCAGATAGGAACGTTTTTGGATCCGGCATATTTCAGGTCAGTATCCCAAGGCTCTCTCTGAACAAACTCGTTTTGATTTCCCTGCATCATATAATCCAAAACATAATCTGCTATCGTTTTATCCTCTCTTCCGGAAATCTCCGCCGGATGTACCATTGCATGTAAGTCCAGGATTAATTCCCGTATCTTTGAGAGATTATCACCCTCAAGTGCCGTTTTTAACTCCTCGTATTTTGCGTTGATCAAAGAAACCATTGCTTCTTTATCCATATCATTCCCCTCAATCTATCTGCATATAAACATACCGTAATCCTTAGGCAGATCTACCGCCCCGCCAACTTCATGCTCCAAAAGAATATCTCTTATCTTCTGTTCCGGAAGATCCAAAAAAGTTTTAAACGTGGACAGACTGCGTAAGTACATAACCAGGTCTTCTATTTCCGTGATATGAAGGGAATCCTCATAAAACAACGGTGTAACATCATCAAATGCAACATGCAGTTTCTCTGTGCCATTCTGCATCGTAAAGTTGTGGTTCGGATTGAACTCTTCTCCGCTTAGTTTAAACCACTCTGCAAGTCTGTCTACAAAATTGTTCTCACCTAATGTTGAACAGTAGAAAACTCCACTCTTCTTCAATACTCTGCGTACTTCCTTAAGACCCTTATTCAGATCCGGTACATGATATAACATCGCATTGGCTATGATCACATCAAATGTGTCGTCATCAAAAGAAAGCTCCTGGATATCCTCAATCCGGTATTCCACATTACCCTTCTCGCCAAGATTTTCTTTTGCTTTTTTAAGCATACCCTCTGACAGATCCGAAAGTACCAGTTTGTCACATTTTTCTATCAGATCATCATGTCCAAGCCATAAGGTCCCGGTACCGCATCCCAGCTCCAATACCTTCATTCCTTCACGTATTTCATAATTGGAGACAAGCCAGGGACCATATCCTAACTTGTTTGTCGAATACTTATCATGGAATGTGATCCTTATATCCAATCCCTTCGATGTTGCATACTGTTCCTTTACTGCTTCTGAGTCATTTGAACTTCCGATTCTCATAATCATACCTCTTTATTTAATCTTTTCTTTTGATAATATTTTACCCAATACGGGTTTTCATTATCAAATATTTCTTTTTGTTCAGGAGAGAGTTTGTCCGGATAATCAGTCTCCACTTTTTTCATAGTTTTAAACCTATTAACTCATCTATGCTGTCAACAATATAATCCGGTCTTTTTCTCTCTTCATCTACACTCTGGTATATTGCATACCCCTGACGTACCCATACGGTTTTCATTCCCAGTTCCTTTGCCGGAACAATATCATTATCAAGTCTGTCTCCAACCATAACAGCTTCATTCGGTTCGCATTTTGCCTTTTGAAGAGCCATCTGAAATAATCTCAGATCAGGCTTTGCGCAGCCTGCTTCCGCCGATGCCATTACAACATCAAAATATTTTCCTATCCCCCATTTATCGATCCGTTCCTGAGTTCCCAACGATTGGTTTGCAATAATCCCCAGTTTGTATTTACCGTATAAACCGGTGATCATGCTATATGCAGCATCATAAAGTTTTTCCAAACTGTTATCCCATTCCGGCAAAGCTACCCCGTAAGCTTTCGCTGCTGTCCTGATAGGTGTCGGGCTTATCCTGGCTTCCTCGTATACTTTATTCATAAACTCTTCCGGATCGATGTTAAGCTGATCGATTGCAAACCGGCACCTGCTTTTGTAAACTTCACTCTCATCAACCAGTGTTGCTCCAAGATCAAAAAAAATCCATTTCATACAATTATGTCCCAATTCTAATCATGTAATATTTTGTAGTTTATGTTAATAGCGCCACTACTTCCAACGGCTCCTCTGCCACCCGGAAATCTCCTAATGTTTCACGCTTCTGCGGAAACCGGTTCATATACCATTTGGCCTGGATTGCCTTCATGCCCGCATCTTTTGCTCCCTGAAGCTCATTGCTTCCGCCATCTCCCACAAAGATACAGTCTTTAGGCTCTACGCCCAACCTGCTTGCAGCCGCCTCATAAATACTGCGGTCGGGTTTCATCATGTGAACTTCATATGACAGCACTATTTCATCAAAATACCGGTATAATTCCGATTCTCTGAGACCCTTCACTTCTTCCGGGGAGCAGTTGCTTACAATTGCCGTACGCAATCCGAGTTTTTTGATTGTTTCAAGCATATGTAACACTTCGGGCTCAATATTCTCGAAACACGAGGTTTTTGCATTAGTTCTTTTGTTTATAACATAAGTCAATGTATCGGAATCTATATCTTTCCCCAGCTTACTTCCTGCATAGAGTACCGACCCTTCAAAATCAATTTCCCCAAGGAACCGGTCCTCTTCCTTTTCTTTCCAAAAGACATCAAACCGCTCCTTGTCTACACCCAGGTCAGTACACATTTGGCGCTTAGTATATTTTTCGTGGCCCCATTCGGTGATCAGGGTTTCAAATAAATCGAAAACAACTGCTTTATAATGATATTCCGGTGACTTATCACCTTTTAATGAAGTATCAAGCAGTTCATCAAACAGCTTTTGTATCACTTTCTCGCGGTTATGTGCAGTTTCATAATATGTTATATTATACTTTTCACACTGCTCCTTCATGAGTTTACTCTGCTCTACGATATATTCTGCCCCTTCTCTTAATTCTTCGTCGGACTTATAAAAAGTATAGTCTTTTTCTGTATCGTATTTTTTCTGTATAAGGAAACGCTCCTCAGGTGTAACATCAGACGTGATAAGGTATATTATATCACAGTTTGCTCCGCGGATATATTTCTCGTAATCCTCGGGCAAAAGCTGGTACATATCAAGCACCATGCCCGGTTCAAACTCATCATATTCGGCACTGTCAAGCATAGCACGTACAAACGGAGCCATTTTCCCGCTTATCACACGCAGGGTATCCATGGAAGAAAGCCCCTGATATGTGCTTACCCCCGTCTCAGGGAAACACTTTTCAAAGCCCGCTATTATAGAATCCATACTTATATGCTGATAGCCGTACTTCGTTGACAAAAGATGTGACACCGTACTTTTCCCGGCTCTCGGAACTCCCGCTATAATAATATTGTTTTTCATTGTCTTCTCCACCTTACAAATATGAATTCATTGTTTTCGTACCATGTACCAATATGTGTAGAGTTTCTCATAGCCAAACTTCTTATACAGATTGAGTGCAACTTCATTTGTCTCGATCACCTGAAGATATGAGTAATCTGCTTCTTCAGCTTTTGACTTTGAGATAGCTGCGTAGCAAAGCTTCTTTCCAAGCCCCTTTCCTCTCAGAGCCGGATCCACGATTACGTTATGCAGAAGGCTGTATCCGTCTTCTATCGCAAGTGATGCAACTGCAGCAACGCGATCTTTATATAATACTTTTATATACACTTTATCAACCGTTACATTTGAATGTATCTTCCTACATAGATCCTGCTGAGCTTTATCTGTCATTCCTTCAAATTCAAAGTAGGGTTCGAACCAGCCATCCGGTGTTGTACTGTAATTAATCTCCCCAGGAACAGTAACCACATACTTAACAATATCATCTATATTGTCTGATACCTTGATCAGGTAATCCGCTCCGTTAAGAGGAAGCATCATCACATCCGTGGGATTTTTAACCTTATATCCACGACTTTCGAGATAATCGGAAAATGTCTTATCTGCATCAGTCAGTTTGAACATAACCGGAAGCCCCCGCTTTGCATACTCTTCCTCCGCATACCTGAGATTATCTTCTACATCTTTATTAATCACTTCAATCGGATTCCCCATGATCCTTATGGAGTTGGCCCTTCCGGTATATCCCTTTGAGAACCTCAGCTCCCAATCCTGATATTCCGCTATCTCCAGAGCCTTATGACCATCAGCTGCTATCTTTTCCAGGTATCTTATCTGTTTAATATCCATAGCGTTCACAATCCCTTGCTTCCATACCCTTTGCCTCTGTATTCTCTCTTTATGCCGTATCCTATATGACCATGATACTGACGTAAGAAATCATCTCATACTCTTCTTTTGCATCTTCAATATTAGCTTCTTTTAAATATATCATAATGTTTTCCTATCTGATGGAATTCATTTTAAAAAATCACCGATCTCTCCCAGCATCTTTCCCAGACTGTGATATCTGCCTGAATATATGACCGGATCCAGTACAGTAAGATCCACATCAAATATATCCTTGCATACAAGATTCTCATCCATCTGTATATTACAGATACGACAGAAGAAAGTGATTGAATCTCCGGTTTCTACAGCCCTTTCGACCTCGCATTCATATACCCACCGGCTTTCGTTCAATACCGGTACATCAAGGACCTCTCCTCTGACAACTTCGTAATAAACATCATTTTTTGCCCCGTCTTTGGCATGTTTTGAACCAAAATAATCCATAAGCGGCAACATATCCGTACTGACAAGATTTGCACTGAATATACCGGTTCTTAAGACATTTTTCTTTGTGGTTTTTGTTCCTGACATACTGATAATAAACAGATACCCATCACCTTCCTCATGTGTTGCACTGGCCCACGTGATAGGTGCAAAGTTTGCCGAACCATCCGCGTTGTTCGTCCCAATTATAAAAGATGGCTGTACACACATAGAATATATAGGATCAACTGATCGTCTCTTTGCCATTTATTATTCTCCTTTTATTCATCAAATCGCTTACTACCCAATTGTAAAGCTTTCCGTCTTCAAATCACAATAATATCTTCCGTTTTCAGCTGTAAACTTTAATACACAATAATCCGGATCTGTAATCCCGCCTTTATAGAACAATGTGTCTCCCTTACGCCAGATCATATCTTTTGTTCCTTGGTCAGTCAGTACTTCCATTTTGCCTTTCAGCATAACACCCACGTACCTGATCAAGCCTTTATGATAAAAATATATACAAGCATTAGGATTATTCATGTACTGTTTTACTCTCATTGATGAAGTATTTGTCGAAAAGTAAAAATGTTTTAACCCGTCCATCTTTCTCGGCTTTAACATTGCTTTTACATTCGGAAATCCGTCATCATCAATAGAACAGATAAAAGCAACTTTCTGTTTACGGATGAAGTTCTCAATATTATTATCCATACTCTTCATATCTTTTCATCCTCCAAGTAGTTCTTTATCATATTTTTCTATACACCGCACGTCCTGCTTTGCGGACTTCAACAACTCTATATCCGCCTTCTTCATATATTCTTTTAGGGGTATCTCCATCAGGCCATATATATACGTTCTCAATACCATTCTGCCTGCACCATTCCACATAACCATGAAACAATGCCCGCCCTGCACCGGTTTTTCTATGCTTCTTTGATACCAGAAGATAATCGACGCGACAAGCTCTCTCTGAAATATGCCCATATAACAAGCCTATCGTTTTTCCATTTAGAGATGCCGCAAACATCCACGTGTTTGGATACACTAAAGTCTTCTTTGCTACCAAGATCTCCCAAGGCTCTTCTGCTTCTACAAAAACATTCTCTATCGCGTCACTCCATTCTGAAACCTTTCGTACTACTATTTCCGGGTTCGGAATGATCCTGTTTACGTCAGCTTGAAGCATGTATTCCTGATCTTCAACCCAACTCTCAAATCCGGCAGATGTAAGTTCGTCTTTTATTTCATCAAACCAGTTGTCATCTAACATCGACTGGTAAATAATCGGCCGTATTCCCTTTGTCTCGTAAAACTGGACAATATCTGCAAGCACCATCTGAAGTTCCTGTATTCTGTCCTTATATATCACAGCATGGTTTGAATCGAAGGAGTCCTTATTTTTCATGTTATAGAACAAAATTCCATAATCACGTTCTTCATACTCCGTAAAAATCTTCGGAAATAAATCTTCTTCCACATAACCATCTTGTATGTTCATTTTGCTTTCTTCATCCATTCTCATATTTTCTTATAGAGCCTTCTATTATTTCACCATATAGTATGTCTGTCCGCTCTCTTCAAATCCGCAATGCTTATATAATTTTACAGCTGGCGGATTATCAACACTTACGTACAAGCGGATACCTGCTGCTTTCAATTCTGTTTTAAGCTCATCTGCTTTAGCCATCAGAGCTTTCCCCAAGCCTTTACCACGGTATTCCGGATCAATCCACAGTTCGTCCACATAAACATGCCCATTACCATTCCATTTCCCAACTTTCGGCATATATATCAAAGAAATCCAGCCAACGTACCGGGCTTCAACTTCTATGGCATAAACATATAGGTTTTGATTTGCCAATTCTTTTTTTATCTTCTCTGATACCTGCGAATCCGAAGATATTCTATCATATCCGTTTTCACGTCGGAACACCATATCATCAAACCGGCAATAGTTTGTGACGTCAATTCTTTCAATTATGTATTCCATATACTATCCTTTGCTTAACATGCGTTCATGCCGTGCCAAGTACTATTTCATAGTACAAAGTCATATTGGTTTTCAGCACAGAACAAATATCGTCTTCAATTGAATTTAAATATCTGATCCTGTCAATTGTTCTAATGGTTTCCTCCACACCAAGCTTTACTTCTTCCTCTTCCTTACCTTCCATTCCAAGAGCCCGTCTTATATTATATTCCAGCCATTCCACCCATGTATATGCTATTCCAAACAATTTATCATATGATCTGAAACCATTATCATAAGCCTTCAGGTATCCCTTATAAAATGCGGCAAGATTTTCTTTTTCAAACTTCTCATTTACTGTTCCTGACCACTGTAGTGACAGATTAAAGCATGAAGAAACCGGATTCCCATAATCAAGGCACTCCAGATCGATCACATATGCTTTTCCATCATCCCACATGATATTCTTGGGGTCCATGTCATCATCACATATAGCTCTTATGGATGGGAGCCTCCTTCGTGCTTCATTAAGCTTTTCCTGTGAGTTTTCAAGGAGCTCCAGATTATCTTCAAGAACCGTCGCAATGCTGTTATTCATTTTTTTTGCGCTATACAGATAATCCTTAAAATCTATGGTGCTTAATTCAATTTCTTCTGCTTCAATATCCTGTGAATCAATTCTGTGAATATTTCCGAGTATCTCCCCGGCTTTAAAGCACTGTTCCGAAGATATGGAATCCCAGTCTGTGATCTGTCCTTTTTGCCATTTGAAGATATAATAATATCCTCCGTCAAGTTCTAACATCTTTTCCCCTTCAAATGTAAGTGCCGGAACTATTGATATCTGGTTATCCTCAAGTATTCTCTCCAATGCTTCAGCTTTTTTATAATTCTCCATTACACCCGGCCGTTTCATTATTTCCGGTTTAAGACATTTTACAGCATAGATTCCTGTTGTGGTTTGCACTTTAAACATCTTGTGCATTAATCCACCGGATACCGGAAGGATATCTCCCTTTATGTCGCCTAGGTTGTAATTTCTGATAAGTTGTATTATTTTTTCTTTCATTTTGTGATTTTCCATCTTAAAACGGTTCTATATGAAATATGTATAACAGTCCACCAGCCATTCAATGCCTGATTCAGCTTGATCGACACCGGGATTCTTGTTAGTCATAGCTACGGAGATTTCCCCTTTTTGAGTATTCATTTTCATCATGCATTGGCCGTTTTCTCCCCAGCCATTAGAAACCAAAGTATTATCTCCGTTCAGAAATATACCAAGACCGATCCACGTGAAATTCTCCACGGGTTTTATCATCTCCAAAGCTGTCTCTTTCTGTAATAGACTGCTGTTCCCATTAAGAGCTTTAATAAACTCTGCTGCAATTATAAGCAGGTCTTCCGGTGTGCTCCATAGCCCTGATGCGGCCAGATCCGGAACTAAAGGAAATCTCCCGGGAATAGGCTTATCCTCATCATCGTATCCGGTTGTCATCTTCGAATTAAAGATTTCAATATTCTTTGGCGTAGCAAAAAAAGTATTTTCTAACTCTAATCCGTCAAAAACCATTTCCTGCACAACATCTTCAAACGCTTTGTCGGTAACATCCTGTATCATCAGCTGCAGAACACAATAACCCGCATCTGAATACTCAAAAGAAGTCCCATAAGGTTTTTCAGCCCTTGCCGGTCTGTTATTATATTTTGTTTTCCCTTCCAAAATGTCTATCAGGCTGATCTCAGGTTCTCCCAAACGCAATCCGTAAAAAGCATCCTCGCCATCCATTATCCCTGCCGTATGCGACAGTACTGATCTTATTGTTGCATCGCTTTCTTTCCCGTCCAATGTCAAAAGCTTCCAGCTATGCAGATAATTATTGACGCTGTCATCAATATTGATCATTCCCGACTCATACATTTTCATCACACATATCGCAGTAACAAACTTCGATATGGAACATGCCGGGAACAGAGTGTTCATAGCCACCTTTTTATTACTTTCCCTGTCAGAAACTCCGAAAACGTTTCTGATATGGTCCGCTTTTGATGTGCCGTAACAAAGATACAATCCCGGAAAATTTTTAACAAGCCGGTCTCTCTTGTTCATTACATCGGTTTTTTCGGCAATCCATTTTGCACCGGACCAGGGTGCAAGCTCATGATAGTTTTCATCATGTATAGTATAATACGGGCTTGTATAATAATCGTCATCAGCTTCGAACAGGCAGCGTCCTTGCATTATAAGCTTATCGGCCTCATCCCCATCCCCTTCTTTGATGCCGAGCTTTTCATATATTTCTTTATCAATCTCATACAGGTGGTATGATCCTCTCCACTTCCTTTGTGCAGTATAGAGGTTTCTTTCATCATCATAGCAGGCCTTCCAGCCTAAGCCTTCTTTAAACTCCATCATAGTATTCACCTTCTATTATTTTACCATAAAATATTCATGTACGCCCTCTGAAAAACCGCAATACTTAAAAATTATGCCAGTCCTGTATGCTCAATTCCTCATCTATAACCCCGTATGCCCCGCACAGGATCGCATTATCAAAATTATCCGAACACTGGAAGGATATTTCCCCGTCATTAAGATTTATATATTCGGGAATGATGTTAGCTAAGAAGCAGTCGAAATCAAACATAGGATAAAACGATCTGAGCACGCTCTCTATATGTCCCTTGGGAATAGTGCCATCATTAGGTGCCTCAAGGTATGCGGAAAGAGAGTTTAATCCGTCTCTAACCGTATTATAAACCTCAGCAATATCCTCTTCATTGCCATAAAAAAGTTTATCCTCGATAAACAGTTCGTCGATCATCATAAAATCGATCTCAGAACTATCCATATCGGTAAGAACATATAATAAAAACGTACCGTTGATGTTATCGATGTTTTTTTCTATTTTTTCGATAAGATCATTATAATACCGGTTTAAGAACTCTATTAGCTCATCATCCGAACAATCCTCATCCAGATTTTCCGTCACAATATCCCATTCTCTGATATCTTCCAATGTATCATCCAGTTCAATCTGTGAGTCATTAAAGGTACCGATATAGCCGAGATTGATACTTCCGGATACTTTTATACTGTTTTTATCTTTAAATATTTTTATCCCGGTTTTAGATTGACTTTTTTCTAAAGACTCTTCAAATTCTTTCGGATTTTGCTTTTCATAGAGCACAAATTCCTTATTCTCCGTGCAAGAGGATGCTTCGATGATATTCTTGTGATCGATGGGAAGCACATTTCCTATCTGATCAAATAAAAATGCATCACAGCACTTGTGCCCGGACGGAATAAATATCAAATCGTCAGTTCCTATATATACTACAAGCCACATATCTTCATCAAAAGGCCCGGTGTCAGATGTAAGAATAACAAGCTTTGAAACTTCACTCAGATTAAAGATGTATTCCTTTGAATCTGAAATCGCACGGATAATGTTGCCATCCAATGATAATGAATCTTCATTTGAGTTAATATATATTTCATTTGCCATACATGTATCCCCATATATAAAATTCTTTTCAAGTTAATCGAAAACTCTCCTTACATTATCATTCTTTCTTATATATCAACATTCCGTTGCCGTAAGGATCATCCTCTACACCATATTCCTCACCGACGAAATTATATCCGTTCTTCTCAAGAACCCTTACAGAAGCTTCGTTTCCCTTCATAACACGTCCATAGAGAACTTTAATACCAAAGCTATGTATTATATAATCCGTCATACGTATAATAACTTCAGAGGCATATCCTTTTCCCCTATATTCCCGGCCGATCACGAAGCCGATCTCAACTTCTTCTGTTTTACCCTCAACTTCATTAACACCGGTATCTCCGATCAGCTCTCCGGTTTCCTTTAAGACCACCGCTAACACATACGGCATTTTCTTTTTTTTAACACAATTTGCGAAAAACTCAATGCTTTCCTGTGCTTCATCAATATCCTTATAATATTCTCCCGGTATCCATTTTTTTACGGCATCATCATTGTGAATCTCATAGAGGCGTTTTGCATCATCCGGTTCGAATTTACGCACCGCCAGGTGCTCTGTTTCAAAAATGTATTTTTTCGTCATAATTCAAATTATCTTTTCATTACCATTCTGACTATTGTAACCGGTGTGCCAAGAGTCCATTCCTTTTTGCATCCGTCAAACTCAAAACCATATTTGTGATAAAAATTTATGGCTCTCTCATTCTTTTCGAACACCCACACAAAAAATGTATTGTATTCGCTAAGCCTGGAAATTGCTTCATTCATCAATCTGTATCCTACTTTCCGGCCGTAATACTCCGAAAGGACATAGATTGCATCAACTTCTCCTGCATCCGGCAGGTCTTCATCTCTTGACGGTCCATATACTGCAAAGCCTACAACTTTATCTTCATCCTTTGCTACAAGAGTATTTTCCGGGAACTTCCTGGCACGTGCTGTTGTAGCCTCTACAGTCATCGTATCGAGATATCTGTCACATACAATACCTCTGTAAGATTCCTGCCATGCGGTACAATGCACATATCCCCTCCCGCACAACTCTTCATCAGTTTCAGCTAATTTAATGCATATTGAATCATTTATTTCTTCCATTTTGTTATCTCCTATCTCTATTTTTCCCCTTGCAAGATCATAGAAAGCGGAAACCCACTGTGATCTATTGCTGAAAAACCACCGCTGATATCATGATCAAACTCCAGAAGTCCCGTAACGACAATACCATTACTGCACATTCCGGATATTATTTCTGACATTGAATGTGTAAAATCAGTAAAAGTTTTTGAATGATAGTTCTTCAACGTCATATAATACATACCGCCATTTCCGGTCCATTCATGCTCAAAGTAAGAGAAATGACATTCCGTCCTATGTTCCGGATCAAACTCAGCATCGCCTTCTGTGGCCAGCATATTCGTGCAGGGATGCTGTTCGTTAAGTACGATCACTGCCCCGGACTTCATGCATTTTGCCACAATCTCAAAAAAGCGATTCAGATCATCAAACCAGCATAATGCCCCTATAGTAATGATCACAATGTCAAACTGCTCTTTGAAACGGTCATCAATATCATAGATATTTACTGCTTCAAATTTGCAGGGTAAGTTTAATTCTCTTGCTTTATCATTCGCAAAGGCGACCTGATTCTCAGCAATATCAAAGCCTATTCCTTTAGCTGCTTTTCCGCTTTTTACCAAAGAAAGCAGTTCCCGACCGTTATTACAACAGAATTGACCGATCGTCTTTCCTTCTGTATTGATTTTTCGCAAAACATCAACCATCTCTTTTTCAAAAAACGGATATTCTTCATTTTGTATGCGTTCTGTTATATCTGCACCCCAGGATGTGTCCCTGTTATCAAAGGCTTCTTCCCAAGCTGCCTTATTTCCTTCTATATACTTTTCCATAAAAATCTCTCTTTCTGCTTTCTATCATAATCTCTTCAAGCCAAAAGATCCGCCAGTGTGTCGGTAGTTTCTACCGGCTGCCAATGTCCCTCGATGCAAGTGACAGCACCGATTGATCGGATCTTGTCAGCCAGTATACCTGCTCTATCCTTGTCCTTGACTCCGTTAGGAAATTCCGCACACGTAGAGTCTCCGACAAAGAGGGTATTATCTTCGCACACATAAACAAGTGTTGAATCATCTGTGTGAGGAGCCTGTGTCTGCAGAAGCTTAACTGTGCATCCGCCGAGGTCGATCGTCAGGTCACCCTCAAAAACAATATCCGCAGGAACGACTATCACTTCTTTGCCACCCGCATATTCTTTTCGGATACTGTCATATATGTTCAGAAACTCATCAGGGCCGTTTGCCTCTATCTTTCTTTTGCATTCCAAAAGATGCCCGTTTGTTGTTTTGTTAGCCATAGTAAGGCCGTTTACGGCATGCATCGCGAATGTGTGATCCCAATGCCAGTGTGTAATAACCGTAAGCGAAGGAAGCGGCAGGCCTTCCTTTCTTAGGAGATCGTAAAACTCTCTTATGTGTGCTTCTGAGTGACCCGCATCGACCGCAAGACTCATTTTATCGCCTTTTACATAGCCGATGTTCGGACGATCACGTTCTTCCTCGAAAGGCATATACCATATATGTTCAGATAATTTTTTTAGTTCCATGTTTTTCAATTTCCTTTAACTCCTGTTTTATCTTCCGGTTTAATCGACAACCTCCAATGAGGTTGGCCTATTAAACGGAAATATAACATTATGCATGTGTAATTGCCTGCATCATGTATTCTTCGTTGCTACTATCTTCGAAAAATTTACCCTTTACAAAGAAAGTAGTATCTTCCTCATGAAGTTCGCTTTTCTCAAAACCATGTGTATCTTTTGGTGTAAAACAAAGGACCACTTTCTTCACTTTAGATCCAAAAGCTGAGATAACATCATCTACAGCACCTTCTCCTATAATGGCATGAAGTATTAATGTATCAGCCTCTATTTCCGCAATAGAGTAGCTATCACAATCAGTAATATAGAATAAATTCTCCGTCATAAACTGCGACAAATAAAACATGTATAATCCGGTATTATCAACCATATACAACTTAGCATTCTGACTAGTTTTATCCAATACCTCAACAATTCTGTCAAAATCTTTCTTATCCTTCAGCGGAACCATCTCAGCTGTGCATTCATTAGATGTTGTCACCTCTTTTGTATACTGATATTCCTTTGCTTCTTTAAATCCAAATTTCGGATAAAACTCAAGCACAGAATCATTAGCGAAGAGATAAATTCCATCTACTTTTCCTTCGTATTCTTTCATAATCTCTTCCATCAGTGTTCTTGCATATCCGTTTCCTCTGTGATCATTGTCTGTCATAATTGTTCCGAGCTGGATCAGCTTTACAATTTTGCCTTTATAATTCATGTTGCAGACGTTGACCGAAACATTAGACACAACTTCTCCATCTATCACGACCGAATAAGGATTGTAGTTATCCTGCCAAAACCCATTCTGATACCAGTTCTCAAAGTTAAGTCCGAAGGTCTTCTCCGCTAATCTATTGAATGATGCTCTAAGAGCCTCGTTATTCCGGTAATTCTTTTCTATACGAAAACTCATATTATTTCTTGCCTCCTTAATTATCAAACGCTTCATAGTGCGCTTTTCGCTTTCCTATTTCAGTTTCATGACACAACCATACAACAACGGAATGTCGATATATTCTTCCGTTATTTCATGCCCACATTTCTCAATGCTGATGATTTCAAAATCAGAACTAAAGAAGTCCCTTAGCCTTTGTTCCGAAAATGCCACCCCCGTATTTCTTTTTGTATAAAACTCTAAATCATCAAGTTCTTCGGCTCCACCTTCATCAGCAGAAAAACACAGCAATACAAAGTATCCGTTTTCTTTCAAAAGTCCCTTAAGCAGTTCTCTGTACTGCAATCTTCTGTGTGGTGCCAAATGATGAAACATTCCGCTGTCAAGTACAAGGTCATACTTTCGGTCTGCAAAATCAACCGCCAGAAAATCGCTGCAAATTAACCTCACATTCTTCAAGCCTTCCGTTTTTTCCTTCGCATTACGGATTGCAACGTCAGAAGAATCTATGGCTGTTACATCAATTCCTCTTTTTGCCAAAAAGATTGCATTTCTGCCCTCTCCGCATCCGAATTCAACGGCATCCATGATACTATGTCCCTTCACAAATTCCGTTAACATCTTATCCGGCAACATATTATTCACCAGAAACGGTGCTTTTATTACTCTTTTCTCATAAAAGTTATTCCAGTCTATGCTTTCGTTTATCCGATCAAGAACATTAAACAAATCTTCATAACTATTGATTTCAACCTTATCCATATTTTCCCCAACTACACTCATATCCTACCTCTAGAAAATATCATTCCATAAATCATCATGCGATTTAGTAAATAAAACCGGTTTGTTTTCCTTTGAGAAATACTTCAATTCCAATGTTTCTTTATTGTCACAATAGAAAGCTCCCCCGATCGATTTCAGTTCATATGCTATGACTATACTCTGTGCCTCATCTCCACTTGAATATCTTATATCCAGATCTGTATAAACACCGATTATTTTTACAATTTCAACATCAAGTCCCGTTTCTTCTTTTGCTTCCCTGATTGCTGCCATTTGAGGAGTTTCACCCAGTTCTATAGCTCCACCCGGGAACCCCCATTTATTACTGTCGCCTCTCCTTTGCAACAAGACTTCACCTTTATCATTAAAGATACAGCCACCTGCAAATGTTAAGATTATTTTTTCGTGTCCTACTTTGTTCCTTATCCATTGAATATAGTTTTTATTATCAGTCATAATCATTTACTCCCTTTATTTCATTTAAAAATAGCGATTTATAATTCCTTTCTCAGAATAGGTGCCTCGCTCAAAGACGCAGCTTCAAAACTGTGATAAAATCGATCTGCCTCAGTATTTATAGATCTTATTAGATAATATTGATTTATTTCATTATCAATACAATCTTTTTCCAAAGCTTTAAAAAGACTCTGTGCTATACCCTTATGCCGATACTCCGGTAAAACATACACCCAATCAACATAAGCCATGCGATAACCATCTTGCATACATCCGTAAAAGTGATATTCTATCCTGCCCACAACCTTATCATTATCAATGGCCAATAATGATGTCGTTTTTTGGTAAAAACTATCCATTATCCTTTTCCGGATACCATCCTCGTCTATTTTTTCAGCCGTCATCATATCAGGTTCTATGGACATTGCCTTTTTCAAATATATAATATATGCTTCAACATTATTTTCATTTAATCTTTCTATTCTCATATCTCTCTTCCCATTGTTCTTTGCAGAGTTCCATATATGTATAAACTGTTGGATCTTCTCCTAAGGCTATAACATCCTTCGGCATATCTTTCTGAACAAAACCTAGTTTATGATACAAATGAATTGCATTTGTATTCAACGGATGCGGATCGACCCACACTTTTTCGGCTCCGTGTTTGAAAGCTTCTCGAATAGAATACGATAACGCTTGCGTAGCAATACCTCGTCCCCTGGCAAATTTAAACAACTTGATATCCAATGACGCACTGTTCGTCCCTTCGGCTATACAATATTGAGTTTCTCCGCAATATTTACCTTCATCAAAGATGGAATAATGATTTGACTTAGGTATTGCATTAATTAAACGATCTAAGTATTCTCGTACACCTTCCTCTGTTTCATGTAATCCACCGGGCCAGATGTATTTCATGACATCTTCATCTGCCCAAAGACTCTGTATATTTATGATGTCATCATATGTTGATTCTTTAATAGTAATCATTTTCCGCTCACAAAACCTTTCTCATAATCACTTGTCCATTTTGTTCCATAATCCGGGTAAATCCGGCCTTTTCATACAGCCTGATTGGTCCCGTAAAGTCATATTCATCCCTGACTTCAGATATTTTGGCGTACCCTTCTACAGCAAAATATCCATTTATTTTAGCATCATCACATACCCGATCAATAAACGCCGATGCCAAGCCCATACCTCTGTATCCCGGAGCTATCTCAAAACACACAATTGATATTGTTTTCCCGCATTTGTTTGCTCTGGCAAAATCCGGTACAAAACCTGAATAGCTGTCAATATCCGCAGCATTACACCATCCGACAGATAAACCATTATCAAAAGCGAGATATCCGTTTATTTTTCTATCGTTAAGCATCTCTACTGCATATTTTCTGATAGTTTTTTTGACACCGTTAGTCTCGAATTCACTGACCATCTGCTTTATGGTTTCTTCATCCTGATTTGGTGAAGTACAATAACAAGGCCCATTTGGATTACCGTCAGAAAAGGCTCGATTATCAAAAAAATCGAGATAATCCTTATTGAGTTCCTGTGATAATTTCTTTATAACAATCTCTTTCATACAATTAAATCTTCTCTTTTTCCAATTTTTGATTTATCAAAATTATCGCTTGTCCAAATCCAAGTAGGCCATTTTTTTGAGCCTCTACAAACTATATAACTTTCTTCATCACTATATAGTTCCAATTCCGGACTTGGCAAATTTTTTAATATTACATGAAATTTATATTTATCTTTTTGAAATTCTTGGGTCTTAAAAATTGCATTATCCGGCTTAATTGCTTTATACATATATTTCCCCAGTTAACTTCCGATATAACACGCCAACTTCAGCCCGGCAACCTCGAATTTGTCCGGAAATAACACTCTTATGAGATTATATCAGAGAAGCTCTCTGCATAATCCGCTCATCTATCCTGCGCACAACGCCATTGGTATAGGCATGAAAAAACTTGAGCCAAAACCCGCTGCCCGACGGATTGAT
>JAEEGJ010004285.1_pt1 | contig 49143 bp, 35 predicted proteins | sample 8958761 | NCBI WGS metagenome assembly JAEEGJ01 (sample SAMN16246546, study PRJNA631951) | gut metagenome | biome: gut microbiome; feature: rumen; material: RS-attached | host: Bos | place: Iran: Karaj | collected 2018-10
CCCTTGTTGGAAGCGTTCGATGGCTCAACGGTGAAACTGATGGTCGCTGTCTCCCCCTCGTTGATGGTCAACGTGGGAGTGCTCACCTTTACACCGGTCACAAGGATCTCCGTCTCCTTGTTCTTACAGGAGTTGACCGACAGTGCGGTAACCCCCAGCGCCACGACTGATATCGCTGTCATGACACTGGTTATCAATCTGTTGCGAGTCATAGTGTATGAAAATAAAAAAAAGCTAATTCCCCTAATTTTAACAAAAGTACATTTTTCGTTTGAATAATCAAAGATTGACGGTCTTGTTTTTAGATTATAGAATTATTATTTTTGTCTTATGCTGACCATTATTCTTGCCGCTGCGCTCAGCGTAGCCACCCCTGTGTTACGGGAAGACAATATCCCCCAGATAGTTTCCCTTCTTACCCTCGAAGAAAAGGCCGCCATACTTGTCGGCTGCGGATCTACCGCTTTTGACGGTATAGGCCGTAATGATGTGGGAGTTAAAGGAAGCGCCGGTGCAACTCACGCCATACCGCGTCTGGGTATACCTTCTATTGTGTTTGCCGACGGCCCTGCAGGCCTACGTATCGATCCGGTTCGCCCCGGTACGGACAAAACTTATTACTGCACCGGTTTCCCTATCGGCACCATGCTCGCCTCGACCTGGAATACCGCCATTGTTCGGTCTGTTGGTGAAGCCATGGGGAACGAGGTCCTTGAGTATGGAGTTGACGTGCTTCTTGCCCCGGGTATGAACATCCACCGTAACCCGCTGTGCGGCAGGAACTTTGAGTATTTTTCCGAAGATCCGGTGCTCTGCGGTGAGATTGCCGCTGCTTATGTGCAGGGTGTTCAGTCGAATGGCGTGGGTACTTCAGTCAAGCATTTTGCCCTGAACAATCAGGAACTGAACCGCTTGCATAACGATGCACGAGTGAGTGAACGTGCTGCCAGGGAGATATATTTGCGGGCTTTCGAGATTGCCGTGCGCAAGGCCCAGCCGTGGACTCTTATGAGCTCGTACAATTATATAAACGGGGTACATGCTTCCGAGAACCGGTGGTTGCTTACCGACGTTCTGCGTGATGACTGGGGCTTCCGTGGAGTGGTGGTGACCGACTGGGGCGGAGGATACGATACGGCCGCCCAGATCCACGCCGGCAACGATCTTATACAGTCGGGCTCAGATGCCCGTTACAATGCTCTGATAGAGGCGGTTAAAGATGGGCGTCTGGCGATGGAGGATGTTGACGCCTGCGTCACCAGGGCCTTGGAACTGATTGTCAAGTGCCCGGCCTTCAGGGGGTACAAGTTCTCCGAGGCTCCCGATTTGGAGGCACACGCCAAGGTATGCCGCGCCGCCGCCGATGAGGGCATTGTGCTGCTCAAAAACCGCGGTGCTCTTCCTGCCGGTCCCGATGGCGTCACGGCTCTTCTGGGAGTCACTTCCTATGCATTCATCGCAGGTGGAACCGGCTCCGGCGACGTTCACCGTCCCTATGTTGTGGACCTTCAGCAGGGCCTTTCCGATGCCGGTTTCAAGCTTGAAAGCGGGCTGGATGAATTCTATACCGCATATATGCAGGATGAGCGCTGGCGCTGCAAGATGATAGACGGAAACAATTCCTGGGTAATCGACCGTGAGCGCCCCATTGAGGTAGTCCCCGATGAATTGATAAAGCAGGCGGCTCTTAACGCCGAGCGGGCGGTCGTCACCATAGGGAGAGTGTTCGGCGAGGGTAAAGACCGCGACCTGTATTACTCTTACATGTTGCAGGAGAGGGAAGTGGAGCTTCTGCGCAAAACCTCTGATGCATTTCACGCCCAGGGCAAAAAGGTCACCGTCATACTTAATGTAGGCGGCGTGGTTGAAATGGAAAGCTGGCAGGACCTTGCCGATGCCATACTGCTTTGCTGGCAGCCCGGCGAGGAGGGAGGCCACAGCGTGGCTTCCGCCCTGAGCGGCGAGGTAAACCCCTCGGGAAGGCTCCCCATGACCATATCGCGCCGTTACGAGGACGAGCCTTCTGCCGCCAACTTCCCCCGGGTATTCGAGGATAAGCCTTTCAATTATTCTTTCTACCGCCGTCTTGAGGGCAATAAGAAAGATTATGTGGTCAAAGACATCGACTATACCGATTATGCCGAGGATATCTATGTGGGTTACCGCTACTTCGGAACCAAGGCCCGCGGCGCTGTCGCATATCCTTTCGGATACGGCCTTAGCTATACTTCTTTCCGCTGGTCGGATTTGAAGATAGAAAAGACCGGCTCCTTCAGCGAAGATAGTAAGTGCCTCAAAGTCAGCCTGACAGTTACCAACACCGGCAAAAGAGCCGGAAAAGATGTAGTAGAACTCTACGTCAAAGCCCCGGGCCGCAGCATCGACAAGCCGGAGCGCGAACTCAAGGCCTTTGCCAAGACTCCGCTCCTGGAGCCCGGGCAGAGCTGTACGGTACAGATGACGGTTCCCGTCGAGTCGCTTGCATCATGGGAGAACGGGGCCTGGAGCCTGGAGAAAGGCCGCTACCGCATAATAGCTGCCAGGAACGCTTCAGATAAGGGGCTGCGTAAGGCCATTCGCCTTTAGAGTCCAAGCAGCCGGGCGCATTCCGGGTTGGAAAGGGTATCGGGGCCAAGGCGCACGATCTTGCTTTGCCCCGTGATCTCGCTCATGACGACAATGTCTCTCAGGGCTTCCTCTTCTATGACCTTGAAACGGGAAGGAGAGTCGGCTTGTATGTCGTGTATGCTTGCCCCTATCTTGTGCTCGATGTACTGGTAGAGGTCAATCGGGTCGGCCTCGGGGTGAAGGGCCGATACAGGGGCTGCATCTTCTTGGTATGCAATAGGATAGACCATAACTGCAATCAGCTTTTGCTATAAGAGTATAGACAGTAGTCCCTGGTGTCAAAGGTGAGTTTGTGACGGGGCTTCGATGAGGTGGTGCCGTCGGGGCTTATGAGTATCTGGACGGCCGAATCGGGCAGCTGGCCGGAGAATACCCTTCTGGCCTCGTCGGGAGCGGAGTAAACTTTCACGCCGCGCGGCACTCCCCGTGCAATGGCTTTGAGGCCTGAGTAAGCTGCGGTTTCGGAGTCCATGGCAGCCTCGGTATAGTCTTGGATAATGCTTATAAACGCAGGCATGTAAATCAACTCCTGCCCCGAGGGGTCGTTTTCGCCGGCAATAGGTAATGAAATGATTTCCAGGGGTCTTTTGAGTGCATTAGGGTCGTCGCTCCTGCCTCCCTTCGAAAGAGTGAGGAACACTATCCCGCGGCTTTTTTCGATACAGAGGAAACAAATGTCAGGGTTGTTTTTCTGCTTTTCGTACTGTGCGGGAGTGCAGAATTCATAAGGCGATATAGTCCATAGCGAAGTTACCTCCTGACGCAGCGAAGCGTTTAAGGCATCGTTGCCTGAAAGCACCACTTTCGTGGTCTTGCTTTTGAAATCTTGCAGGCGGTAGCTCTTGGTGTAAATGCGTTTCTGTCCCCAGAGAGAGAGTGGCAGCAAAAGCACGGCCAAAAGCAATAATATTTTCCCAAGAGGGTGTTTCATAGCAGCAAAGTTATAAAATAAATCACTACATTTGTAAACTAAAGTAGTATAAATATGGCCCAGTATATAGTATCGGCGCGCAAATATCGTCCGGATTCTTTCGAAGCCCTTATAGGCCAGGACAATATTGCCCGTACCCTCAAAAACTCCATTCTCCGCGGTCAGCTTGCGCACGCATACTTGTTCTGCGGCCCTAGAGGTGTAGGCAAAACGAGTGCCGCGCGTATTTTTGCCAAGACAATCAACTGCTCTCACCCTTCTGCCGATATGGAGCCTTGCGGCGAGTGCGAGTCTTGCGTTTCGTTCCGCGAGGGCCGTTCGTACTGCATTCACGAGCTGGACGCCGCCTCCAACAACGGCGTTGAAGATATCAAGGCCCTGATGGAGCAGGTGCAGATTCCGCCGCAGGTGGGACGCTACAGCGTGTATATCATAGACGAGGTGCACATGCTTACCCAGTCGGCTTTCAATGCGTTCTTGAAAACTCTTGAGGAGCCGCCTGCACATGCGATTTTTATACTTGCCACTACTGAGAAGCACAAGATAATACCCACCATTCTCAGCCGCTGCCAGACTTACGATTTCAACCGTATCAGTGTTCCCGATATTGTGCGTAACCTGCGCGATATCGCCGGCAAGGAGGGGGTGAAGGTGGATGACGAGTCGCTTCACGTTATCGCCCATAAGGCGGACGGGGCTATGAGGGATGCCCTTACCATATTCGACCAGACAGTGGCGTTCTGCGGTACGGATATTCATTACGAGGATGTGATCCGCAATCTTAATGTGCTTGATTATGAGTACAGTTTCCGCCTGGTGGATGCATTCCTGGCCAAGGATTATGCTACTGCGCTGCTGACTTTTGATGAGATTCTTTCAAAGGGTTTTAATTCTTTGCATTTTATTTCGGCGCTTGGTTCTCATTTGCGTGATTTGTTGGTCAGCCGTACGGGTGGGCTGGAGTCGTTGCTTGATTTGCCTGATTCGCTTAGGGAGCGTTATCGTGAGCAGGCGGGGAGGTGTTCGGTTAAGTTTCTTTATGAGGCTTTGGGTGTGATTGCGCAGTGTGAGGGTGGTTATAAGGCTGCGACTAATCAGCGTTTGCATATTGAGTTTGCTCTTATGCGGCTCTCGTTCCTTGGGGGCGTGCCGTCAGCCGATGCTCCGGTAGCTTCTGCTCCGGCAGTTTCCGCTCCGGCAGCTGGTGCCGGACAGACTCCCAAAGATTTGGGTAAAGGTCGTCTGCCCGGCACAGCAGCCGTCGCCGCCGAGCCGGCAGCCGTCGCTGCCGAGCCGGCTGTCATTCTGAGCGAGCAAAGCGAGCCGAAGAATCTCCCTGAGGCTCCCAAGCCGCGGGCGAGGCGGCGGGCGTCGGGTCTTTCTCTGGCGTCGCTGATCGAGGGGGAGGAAATTACGGTGGAGCTGGCTCCGGAGGAGTCTTCGGCCGCTGCTGCATCTCTGCCGGATGCCGCTACGCTTGAGTCCAAGTGGCAGGAGCTTTCCGCTACATATACAACTTCGCAGCCTCGTCTTGCCAATGCCCTTTCCGGCGCCAAGGTTACCGTCGAGGAGGCTGACGGGGGCATTATCCTTTCGTTCGCCCTTGTCAACGAGGCGCAGAAGAACTGGATTGCCGAGAAGAAGCTCCGTGAGCTGGAGGATCGTTTCCGCAAGATTTGCGACTGCCCGAAGATACGTCTGGAGCCCTGCGTGGTGCCGGAGGAGGAGCAGGAAGATAAGATATATATGCCCCAGGAAAAGGCCCGTGACCTTATGTCCAAGAATGCCGAGGTGGGGCAGTTGGTTAAAGATTTAGCACTTGACATACGATGAAACTCCACTGCGAAAACCTGGTCAAGAAATACGGTCTGCGTACCGTTGTGAAGGGAGTCTCGATGGAAGTCGAGCAAGGCGAGATTGTGGGCTTCCTTGGCCCCAACGGCGCCGGTAAGACCACCAGTTTTTACATGATAACGGGGCAGATTGTCCCCAACGACGGCAAGGTGTTCCTTGACGACGAGGAAATTACCAAGCTCCCTATGTACAAGCGCGCCCAGAAGGGCATCGGCTACCTGCCTCAGGATGCTTCGGTCTTCCGCAAGATGTCGGTTGAGGACAATATCATGAGCGTGATGGAGATCAAGGGCGTACCCCGCAAGGAGCGTATGGAGCGTCTGGAATCGCTCATCAACGAGTTCAACTTGTCCAAGGTCCGCAAGTCCCTTGGTATCCAGCTCTCCGGAGGCGAGAGGCGCCGCTGCGAGATTGCACGCGCCCTTGCCATCGACCCCAAGTTCATATTGCTCGACGAGCCTTTCGCCGGTGTGGATCCCATAGCGGTGGAAGACATACAGTATATAATTGCCAAACTCAAGTACAAGAACATAGGCGTAATCATCACCGACCACAACGTGGGCGAGACCCTTGCCATCACCGACAGGGCATATCTGCTTTACGAGGGTTCCATCCTCCAGCAGGGCACGCCCGAGTCGCTTGCGGCCGATGATGACGTGCGTACCAAATATCTCGGCAGCGGATTCGTGCTCAAGCGTTCCGTGTCGGTGATAAGGGCTCAGGAGGAGCATAGGCGCCTTATGGAAGAAGCACAACAAAATCAGGAGGCATAGCATGGAAAAGATTTCAGGAAAGATATCGCAGATCATCGGTCCCGTGGTGGACGTGCATTTCGAGAGCGGCGCTTCCGCCGGCTCGGAGATCCGTCTGCCATCAATTCACGAGGCTCTCCATGTGCTCCTTCCCGAGGGACGCACTCTGGTGATCGAGGTCCAGCAGCACATTGGCGAAGAAACCGTAAGGTGCGTTGCCATGGACTCCACTGACGGGCTCTGCAGGGGCCTGGAAGTAGTGAGCACCGGCAAATCCATAGCGATGCCTGTGGGCTCGCAGATCCGCGGCCGCGTGATGAACGTCACCGGAGGCCATATCGACGGCCTTGAACCACTCAGCACCGAGGGTGCGCTTCCCATACACCGCGAGCCTCCCAAGTTTGAAGATCTGGCGACCTCGCAGGAAGTGCTGTTTACCGGTATCAAGGTCATCGACCTGCTGGAGCCTTACCTGAAAGGCGGTAAGATCGGCCTCTTCGGAGGAGCGGGCGTAGGTAAGACCGTGCTCATCAAGGAGCTTATCAACAATATCGCCAAGAAGCACAATGGATTCTCGGTTTTCGCAGGAGTCGGTGAGCGTACCCGCGAAGGTAACGACCTGCTTCGCGAGATGATAGAGTCGGACGTTATCCGTTACGGCGCCGCTTTCAAAGAGTCGTTGGAGCAGGGCCACTGGGATCTTTCGAAGGTCGATCCCGAAGAGCTGCGCAAGTCGCAGGTGGCCATGGTGTTCGGACAGATGAACGAACCGCCGGGAGCACGTAGCAGCGTGGCGCTGAGCGGCCTTACACTGGCGGAATCGTTCCGCGACAGCAAAGATCCGGACGCTCCGCATGACATCCTCTTCTTCATCGACAACATTTTCCGTTTCACCCAGGCCGGCTCCGAAGTGTCAGCTCTGTTGGGCCGTATGCCTTCCGCCGTGGGTTACCAGCCTACGCTGGCCACCGAGATGGGCTCCATGCAGGAGCGCATCACATCCACCAAGAACGGCTCCATAACCTCGGTGCAGGCGGTGTACGTGCCGGCCGACGACCTCACCGACCCGGCACCTGCCACTACCTTCTCGCATCTTGACGCTACTACGGTGTTGAGCCGTAAGATTACTGCGCTGGGCATTTATCCGGCAGTCGATCCGCTCGACTCTACTTCCCGCATCCTCGACCCCAACATAGTGGGCGAGGAGCATTACCGTACTGCGCAGCGGGTGAAGCAGATACTTCAGCGCAACAAGGAGCTGCAGGATATCATCGCCATCCTCGGTATGGACGAACTCTCGGACGAAGACAAGATAACGGTCAACCGCGCCCGCCGCGTGCAGCGTTTCCTCTCGCAGCCTTTTGCGGTGGCGGAGCAGTTTACCGGCGTGCCCGGAGTGATGGTGGATATCGCGGATACCATCCGGGGCTTTAATATGATACTCGACGGCGAGTGCGACTACCTGCCCGAGCAGGCGTTCCTCAACGTGGGTACCATCGAAGATGCAATAGCAAAGGGAAAAAAGATACTCGAACAGGCTAAATGATAAGCAAAGCGTTGACACTCAGGGTGCTTACACCCGAAAGGACAGCCTTTGAAGGCAAGGTCGAAGCGGTTTTTCTACCCGGTTCGGCCGGCGCTTTCGAGGTGCTTCCCGACCACGCGCCCATTATCACAACCCTTGAGGAAGGCAATGTGGTGTGGCGCGAGGGTGGAGAAGAGTCGTCGCTGGCCGTCAAGTCCGGGGCTTTGATATTGAAAGACAATGTATTGACCGTATGCGTGCAGGAAGGATAATAGCTGCTGTCGCTTTATTGCTCTTTACTTCCGTGGCGCTTAGGGCCGACACGGGGGCCGAAGTGTCCAGCGAATCATCGCTGGACATGGAGGAGTATATCTTCGGTCATATCTCCGACGCATACGAGTGGCACATAGCTACGGTGCACGGCAAGCACATATCGATTCCGCTGCCCTGCATCGTCATAGATAACGGGGTGCATGTGTTCAGCAGCAGCCGCCTCGCTCACGGAGCTTCGTACGAGGGCTATTGCATAGCTCCCAAAGGCCAGGCTCACGAGGGCAAGATAGTGCGCGCCTCCGACGGCAAGCGGCCGTTTGATATCTCCATCACCAAAAATGTCTGCGGCCTGATAATCGACAGTATCATCCTGGTGGTGCTGATTCTGTTGTGCGCACGCTGGTACCGCAAGCACGACGTGCTTAAAGAGGCCCCTACTGGCCTTGCCGCCCTTTTGGAGCCCGTCATCATGACCATAGAGAACGATGTGATCAAAGATGCCGTAGGGCCCGATTACAAGCGTTTTTCGCCGTATCTACTGACGGCGTTCTTCTTTATCCTTATCAACAACCTTATGGGCATCTTCCCGGTATTCCCGGGCGGTGCCAATATTACTGGCAACATTGCCGTAACTTTCGTGCTTGCCATGTTTACCTTCCTTATGGTGAACCTCTTCGGCAACAAGCACTACTGGAAAGACATACTCTGGCCCGACGTGCCTGTATTCCTGAAAGCGATACCTCTTATGCCGGCCATCGAAATCCTGGGTATGTTCACCAAGCCGTTCTCGCTGATGATAAGGCTCTTTGCCAACATGCTGGCAGGTCATATCATGCTCCTGAGTACGGTGGCCCTCATATTCCTCACCGCCAAGATGGGTGCGGTGCTCAACGGCTCGCTGAGCTTCGTGGCTGTAGTACTGGGAATCTTCCTCGACTGCCTCGAAGTGCTCGTGGCGTTTATCCAGGCTTATGTATTTACCATGCTCTCGTCGGTCTTCATAGGACTGGCGCATCAGCATCCCGAAGGAGAAACTCATTAAAATCTTAATATTATGATCGGAACAATTCTTCAAGCGGCAGTTCTTGCCAAGGTCGGTGGCGCAATCGGCGCCGGAATCGTTGCTATCGGTGCAGCATTCGGTATAGGCAAACTTGCACAGTCAACAATGGAAGCGTCGGCCCGTCAGCCCGAGATTGCAGGCGGCCTGCGTACTACTGCTATTATTATCGGCGCTCTGCTGGAAGGTATCTGCCTTATCGGCGTTATCGCCTGCCTGCTCGCTGTCCTTCTGAGCTAGTATATGTCGCTGGTTACTCCGGATATAGGCCTGATATTCTGGATGGTCGTCATCTTCGGCGTGGTGTTTTTCCTCCTCGCCAAGTTCGGCTTTCCGGTTATTACCAAGGCAGTGCGGAAGCGTACCGAGCACATCGAAGACTCTCTCAAGGCGGCTCAGCAGGCGCGTCTCAGCCTCGAGCAGGTAGAACTTCAGAGTGCTCAGATGCTGGAGCAGACCCGAAGCGAGCAAGGGCGTATACTCCAGGAGGCGTCCCGCACCCGTGAAGAGATTCTTTCCTCGGCCCGGGAGCAGGCGCAGACCGAGGCTGCCGAGATACTCCGCAGCGCACGCGAGGAGATAAAGGCTGAGAAGGAATCGGCCCTGCAGGAGATCCGTTCTGAGGTCTCGTCGCTGTCGGTGGCCGTGGCGGAAAAGATTTTACGTAAAGAACTGGACAGCACCCCGGAGCAGATTTCCCTGCTTGAGAGGTTTGCCGAAGAGGCGTCCAATGCACCTATAAGCTGATAATATGAACTCGGGAGCGATTACCAAGCGTTATGCCACCGCGCTGCTGCGTCTGACCAAAGACAACGGCAGCGGTGAGCGGGTGTGCCGTCAGGTGGTCGCAATGCTCAGGCGTCCATTCCGTATGCCTGCTGCTCTTGAGAGCGACCTGCAGAACTTTATATCTCTCCTGGCAAAAAACGGGCGCATCGATTATCTGCGGCGGATACTCCGTACTTACGTGGATCTGTACTGCCGCGACGCAGGGCTCGCCCACGTGCGGCTTACCACTACCGTGCCCTCGGCCGAACTGTCCGAGAGGGTCTCGCGGGAGCTGGAGGCCCGCAGCGGCCGGAAGGTGCTGCTCGAAACCGAGGTGGATCCGTCGCTTATCGGCGGCTACCGTGTTGAATATGACGGTCTTATGCTGGATGCCAGCGTGCGGCGCCAGCTTGAGATACTGCAGCGTCAATTTGTAGAAAAGAACAACCGTATTGTGTAAGGATGGCACAAAACACTATTAAAGCAAGCGAGATTTCGGAGATACTGTACAGGCAGCTGAAGGGTATCGACACTTCTCTTAAATACGAAGAAGTGGGCAACGTGCTCACCGTCAGCGACGGCGTGGCCCGTATCTACGGCCTGTCGAAGGCCGAAGCGGGCGAACTCCTTGAGTTCGACTGCGGTGTGAAAGCCGTAGTGATGAACCTCGAGGAAGACAGCGTCGGAGCCGTGCTTCTCGGTCCCACCGACCAGGTAAAGGAAGACATGAGGGTGAGGCGTCTCGGGCGCATCGCGGGTATCGATGTAGGCGAGGGTCTGGTAGGCCGTGTCGTGGACCCTATCGGTACGCCTCTGGACGGACTTGGCAAGGTGCAGGGCGAGACTGTGCGCATGCCTCTGGAGCGTAAGGCTCCCGGGGTAATATTCCGCGAGCCTGTGCACGAGCCTCTTCAGACCGGCCTTAAGGCCATAGACTCCATGATCCCCATAGGACGGGGTCAGCGTGAGCTGATCATCGGCGACCGCCAGACCGGAAAGACCGCCATTGCCATCGACACGATCATCAACCAGCGTCAGGGCTGGCTTGACGGCGACCCTGTGTACTGTATCTATGTGGCCGTGGGCCAGAAGGGCTCCACCGTGGCCTCTATCGTGCAGACCCTCAGGGAGAAGGGAGCGATGGACTATACCATAGTGGTGGCTGCTACGGCCGCCGATCCAGCCGCTCTCCAGTATTACGCTCCTTTTGCAGGAGCTGCCATCGGCGAGTATTTCCGCGATACAGGCCGTCATGCCCTTGTGGTGTTCGACGACTTGAGCAAGCAGGCCGTCGCTTACCGTGAGGTATCGCTCATCCTTCGCCGTCCTTCGGGCCGCGAGGCGTATCCTGGCGACGTGTTCTACCTGCATTCCCGCTTGCTGGAGCGCGCTGCCAAAATTATATCCCAGCAGGAGGTGGCCGAGCAGATGAACGACCTTCCCGAGTCGCTCCGCGGCAAGGTCCGCGCAGGCGGTTCGCTGACGGCTCTTCCCATCATCGAAACCCAGGCCGGCGACGTTTCGGCCTACATCCCGACCAATGTGATTTCCATCACCGACGGCCAGATTTACCTTGAGAGCTCCCTGTTCAACGCCGGCTTCCGTCCTGCGGTTAACGTGGGTATCTCGGTGTCCCGTGTGGGCGGCTCGGCGCAGGTGAAGAGTATGAAGAAGGTGGCCGGCACGCTCAAGATCGACCAGGCCCAGTTCGGCGAACTGGAATCGTTCTCGAAGTTCTCTTCGGATCTTGACAAGGTCACCGAGATGGCGCTCGACAAGGGGCGCAAAAACAACCAGCTGCTGATTCAGCCGCAGTATTCTCCTATGCCGGTAGGGGAGCAGGTGGCGGTGCTGTATTGCGGCACAAGGGCTCTGATGGCCGATATCCGGGTGGAGGATGTGCTTGATTTCCAGCGGCTTTTCCTGGAAAGGATGCGGGCTTCGCATCCTGATATCCTGGATGAGCTCGGGCGCGGAATCGTCTCTGACAGGGCCGAGGATATTATCAAGAAAGTTGCTTCTGAGGTATGTCTTCACTTAGGGAAGTAAAGGACCGTATCGCTTCGGTCCGCAGTACTTTGAAGATCACTTCTGCGATGAAGCTGGTGGCTTCGTCGAAGCTACGCCGTGCGCAGAAGGCCATCGAGACGCTGCGGCCCTACGAGGAGACCCTCAGCTCGATTCTCGCATCCCTGACTGCCTCTGACCGTGCCTCTCAGGAGCTGGGGGTGTGGGTTCAGGGGTCCTTTGTCCTCAGTTTATGGCCCCCTGAACCCACACCCCACAGCCCCGAAGAATCTGACGCGCAAGGGAGGACGGTAGTGGTGGCGTTCTCGAGCAACAGCTCGATGTGCGGAGCGTTCAACAATAACGTCTCTAAGAAGGCGCTGGAAGTGCTGTCGGGAGTCAAGGGGCCCGTGGAGGTATGGACATTCGGCAAAAAGGCCGCCGAGGCCGTCAGGAAGGCAGGCTTCCCTCCGGCAAAGGATTTTATGGACGTGGTAGCGCATCCCGGTTTCGAAGCCGTAGCCGCAGCCTCGTCGGAGCTTCGCAAGCTTTACTCCGAAGGCGAAGTCTCCTCCGTCGTGCTCGTATATAACCATTTCGTCAGCACCGGCCGCCAGCAGGTGGTTGTCGAGCCTTTCCTTCCTTTCGAAGCGCCGCAGACGGAAGTAAAAGAAGACCCCGAAGAGCATTTCATCCTCGAACCGTCCCGCGAAGAACTGCTCCGGAGCCTTATCCCGCAAGTGCTGGACCTCAAGCTATATGCGGCCCTGCTTGACTCGTCGGCCGCCGAGCACGCTGCCCGTATGATAGCGATGCAGGCCGCCACCGACAATGGTGAGGGCCTGCTTTCGGAGCTTACGCTCGAGTATAACAAGGGCCGCCAGCAGAAAATCACCTCCGAGATTCTCGACCTCGCAGGCGGAGCGGCTCATTAATCTTAGAATTCGTAGCCGAGGCTCACGAGGAAGGTGTTTCCGAGGGTCTCCGAGAGCAGCAGGAAGGTGCCGTCGAGGCGGAATCCCGCGTATTTGCCGCCGATACCCAGCGACAGGAAGGCAGGTAGGGCCTTTGCCGGGTCGCCGTAGTGGAAACCGGCGCGCGCGAAAGCAATGTCCTTGAATCCGTATTCAGCTCCGACGCCGGCCATAATCGCTCCGCTGAAGAGATAGTCGGCTTCGCCGGCCACGGTCAGGCCCTCCAGGGGCTTGTAGAATCCGTCCACGCCCACCAGCGAAGGAATCGCATAGGAGTCGGATCCGTAACTGATCTTGGTGCCGATATTGCGTCCGGCGAGTTCAACGCCCCATTTCTCTCCGCCGTAACGAACGAAAATGTCGCCGCAGAAAGAGCTGCCCTTGTTTTTCTCCGCCAGGGCGGAAGTCACGCTGCGAAGCGTCAGGCCGGCGCTCAGGGCGTCGGTGATGTAGTATTCTGCTCCCAGTCCTATGATAAGGTCGTAGGGCTTGAATGAGCCTTTGAAAGCGCCTTGTTCTGAATAGATGTCGTAGGGTTTGTCGAGAAAAGTCTTTGCATCTAAAGTCAGGGCGAATTTATCCCCGGCCCTCACAAATACATCTCCTGACACTACCGTATTATTTGCCGTCAGCGGCGCCCAATTGCCGTAGGAAACAGTAGCGGACAGTCCCGCAGCTTGATGGCGCAAAGCCGCTCCTCCCATTGCCAATGAGCGGCTGTCTGCGGGAATCAGGAGCGAAGACAAGGATTGTGCACACAAAAAAGGCCCGGAAGTTGCCAAAAATATGAGTAAGAAGAGTTTTCTCATAGCGCTCAGATTTTAACTATTTCGTAAGTTTTGTCTATGCCCGCTCCGCTTATGCTGACATAATAAGTCCCGGCCGCGGCACTGCCCAGATCGATTGTGATAGGTTCGAAGACCGACCTCAGTTCATAATTGCCCGAGAATATCGTGGCCCCGGCTTTGTTGCTTATGCTTATTGCGACCGGTCCTGTCTTGGCGGATTTAATGTTCAGCTCCTTTTTCACAGGATTTGGATACAGATCAACCTCCCTGCTGTTGTCCGGGACAAGTATCATAAATGTCGCGCTACACTTTTCGGACCTTGCATCGCTTGCCGTTATGGAGGCCTCAGTGAGCCCGTAGCCGAGCGAGGAGATGCTCAGCACGCTTCCGTTAGGTGCCATATGCGCCACTCCTGATACCGAGAATTTGATATCATAATGCAGATCTTCTCCGTCCGGATCGGAGAAATAGTCGCTTAAATCAATGGTGGCGCTTTCTCCTATGCCGCCCAGCATAATATTGTCCATTTGGCGGCTCAGAGCGGGAGCGTGGTTGTCAAGGACGACATAATGGATGGGATAGTCTGTTGACATCTTGTATTTATCGGTTGCCCTTATCGTGGCCGTGTATTCTCCCGGTTCCCCCTTCAGGGCGTTAAATGAGAGCCTTAGGCCTGAGGCTGTCTGTTGATAATTTAAAAACGCTTGTTCATCCGACTCAACCGTTATTTCGACAGCGTGGTTGTCAGGATCATAGATATTGAATTCCAGTGAAAGGAATTCGTGGGATTTTAACCTGTAATCGCCCGAATACTCGGTGCTTATCACAGGCGCGTGGTTCGGGCCTGTGGTAAGTTCCATAATGTTTGACATCTCCGAGCGGTTCTGCCAATAATCCTCGCTGATGATACTGACGAAATACTTGCTTTCAAACTCAGGGACCTCGAGAGTGCCGTATATCGTTTCTCCCACTTCGGCCCTGTCAACTTCAACTGTCTTGCTTGTTACCGAAGACGGTATGTTCTTGGGGTCGAGATTTTCCAATACGGACCTGTCGCGGGAAGCCAGCAGCAGATATGAATATGCTTTGACATCATCTGCATCCGCAGTAACTTTCCAGGCAAGGTTTATGAAATTGGACTTGACTTCCGCTGACTCGAAAGCCTCCACCTTTTCGGGAGCCTCTGTCCCGCCCATTGAGAATGAGCCATAGGCATCTACAAGAGGCCCTATGTTGGAATATTTTGGGGCTCCGTCCTTGTTGGCACCCTTAAGCAATCTTTCGAGCAACATTTCGTTGGTGAAGCCGGGGCCCCCGAAGTGAGACACGATGAGGGCGGCGACACCCGATACGTGGGGACAAGCCATAGATGTGCCCTGCATATTTCCATAGCGGCTGTCTGCGATGCAACTTAAAATCGACGAACCTGCCTTGACATCGCCTCCCGGTGCACATATATCCACCCAGTCGCCGTAATTGGAGTAGTAAGCCCTGGTGCGCTTGGCCGATACGGAACCGACCGCCACGACGGCCTCATACTCGGCAGGCCAGGCGTGGCGCCAGGTTTCGTTGCCGGCTGCGAAAATCACCACGCCCCCTTTCATAGGACTGTCGGGCCTCTGCTCGCCGTTTTTGTCGCATCCTGCGTATTTTATGAAATAATCTATCCCTGCTTTTGAAGAGCGCGGACTGCCTGAGGCCGCTTCAGCCTCTGTCTCGTAAACGAAACCCCAGCTGTTGCTGGCTATGACCGCGCCGTTGTCGGCAGCCCACACAAAAGCTCCTGCGTCATCACCGTTCAATGTCTTCGGGAGGTCCGGATCATCAGGGTTTGGCACGATGCGCAGCATTTCGCAGGACATAATCCTGACGCCGCCTTTGCCGTCTTTGCCTCCAGCGATGCCGCAAATCCCCGTCCCGTTATTGTTGATGGCGGCTATGACTCCGGCGCAGTGCGTGCCGTGGTTGCCAGGCTCTATCTTGAAGCCTGCATTGCCGCTGATGAAGCACTTGCTTCCTCCCGGGCTTGCTTCGAGTGTGACGCCTGCAAGGTCGGGATGGTCGAGCTGGACTCCTTCATCGAGGACCGCCACTATCACCGAAGGGTCGCCGGCTCCATAACGCTCCCATACCGGCACCACATTAATGTCGCATCCTTTGTCGTAGGATGCACCTCTCGAGCCGTCGTTGTACAGTCCCCACTGCTTGTCGAACATAGGGTCATTGAAAAATCCGCAGGCCTTTTTCTTTCGTACGGGGCCTGCATAACAGACTCCTTGCAAGTCAGATATCCCCGCTGCGGCCTTCGTCAGGCTCAGGGACTCGTCATATTCGATTCTGTACCAGCGGTGCAATCCTGCCTCGCGGTGCCTGTCCTCCCATTCTTCATCGAAAGGGAAAATCCTCTCCATCGATTTGATGCCGGGATATACAAGTCCCTGACCGTTCTCTACTTTGGAGGCCATTTCTTCTGTCAACTCGACTTCGAGTAAGCCGCTCACCAGATTCTTCTCTCCCGATGCTTCTTTGCTCTCCAATGCAGAGATGCTCTCTTGTTCAGGCCTGCAGGACAGGACGGAAATCAAGCTGACGGCAAGTATTGATAGCGCTGATAGGTGGAATCTCATACGTGTAAATTATTCCTTGTTAAACTGTCCGTAAAGAAAGACCACGATTTTCTCAAGGGAATCGGTCTCTTTCCATTTAATTTTTTCGGTCTTGAAAAAATCCTTGGCCTGTTTCTTGTCCACTCCTTCACAGGACATAATATTGCTTTTTGTGGCCGGGATAAGGCGATGGTCCACATAGATATAGCGGGTGGTTTTTACCGGTATGGCGTTTGAAAAATATTTGTCTTTTTCTCCGGCTTCAAGGCTTTTGTTTATAAGGTCCATCCTTCCGTCCAGAAGGAGCGTAAGGTTCATCGACGAGCCCGTGGAGGACGATACTCCATAGCCTATGTCCACCTTGGATGCTTTGTCTTTGTCGAAAAGCACCTGCGAAAGGACGCATCCGAGATTCAACTCGGAAAGCACCTTGTACATTTTCCCTCCCACGTTGAGGTAGAGGTCGTCTCCGATAAGTGCCGTATAGACCTTTGACATATCGGAGTTCATAATCTTATTGTCCTTATTGACATACAGCAATGCTCCATCCATTACCGAGACGTTGAACTGAGCATCGCTTATAAGGACTCCTGTCACGGTCCTGGCTGCGCCTTTCTGGAAATTCTCGTACACCAGCGGCCAAGTCTCCCTGGGTTCGAACTCCTGGGCTGCAACTGCCTGGCAGGCAAGGACAAATGTCAAGAACGAAATAATTATTTTTTTCATACCTTGTTTCATACAAAGAAACCCGCCCGGTTAAGGGCGGGTCCTCTGATTGTTCTCTGACTTATTTCTTGACAAATACTGTAGGATAATTTGCATTGAAAGTAGAGAATACTACGGTATAGTCGGTAAAGACAGTGTATTCTTTAATATCGCTGGGAGTACTGAATCCGTAGCAGTCGTTGGTAGTCCAGGCTTTGCTGGCCTCGTCGTAGGTGAACGTCACCTTCGCAGGCTCGGCGATATAGCCGCCTGAGGTGCCTTCGTGTGCGTAGAACACGAAATTTTCGTTCAGGCCCCAAGGCGTTGCGGTAGATTTGCTGGTCTGAGGCGTAGAGAAGACGATGGTCTTCATATCTTCAGACACTGTACCCACGACGCTCAGGTCATCCAGATATGATCCGTATGCGGCTGCGAATGGAGTCAGATTGTCGGCGAGTATCTTGTCGGGTTCGCCTTCTACAGCGCTCAGGGTCAAATCCCATTTAGGATAGCCAAGAGAACCTTTCTCGGCGTCTGTTATAGTGAGACCGGAGATGGTATATGTGCCGAACAGTGCCGAGAGCGGATGGTCCAGATCTTTGATCACGACTTTGCAGGCGTTCAGCGGAGCTATAGCGACTTCGTTGGTCGCATCTTTAAGCTTCACGGTGAAATCCTGGTTGCCTGTGTAAGTACCGGGCTCGCCGATGACTTTTACCTCGATTGCAAGAGTGTCGGTGCCGACAGGGAAATTGAGCACGCCGGAAGTGTTGGCGGGAGTGAAGTGCTTGCCGTTCTTTGCGCTTCCTTCCTCGAAAGTATAGGTCACGCTGCACTCGCCGTCCCTGTTATAGACATAGACCGGAATCTGTATGAGCTTGCCGGCTTCTGATTCCTCAACCTCTATGCTGCGGGAGTCTATTACCGCATACGGAGCCGGTGTGTACGTTGACACCTTGTTGCAGGCAAGGATGCTGACGGCGCCGGCTGCAACGGCTATTATTTTGACAATATTCTTGTTCATAATCTATCTGTTTTAATTAATAGCATCGTATCCAGTGTTCTGCACAAGGTTGTGGTTGACCTTCAGCTCGTGTGAAGGAATGGGCCACTGGAAGAAGTAGCTGTCGGATTTGAGGCTCTTGCCGTCGAAATACTGTCCTTGCTGGACCTGGTTGATGGCGCCGGACTGGGCGGTACGGTTCTCAAATCCTTTGCCCCAGCGCTTCAGGCAGCTCATCCTGAGGCCTTCGCCGATGGTCTCTTTGAACCACTCTTTCTGCACGTTCTCTGCCGTGGCCTCAGTCTGGCTGGCGCCGCGGGCGATCTGGAGTGCATTAAGGTCGGCCTTTGCGGCGGCAGGGGAGCTGGCAAGCTCTGCTTCGGCTGCTATCAGGTACATTTCGCTGATCTTGAGAGGCTTGGGGGCCTGACGGCCGTTGCGGATCGGCGAACTGGTGAGATCGGGGTTGCCGCGGTATTTCACGAAGGTGTAGAATTTGCCGGTGTAGTAGGTACCGGACAGCAGCACCGGAGTAGTGTTGTCAAACCAGCTCAGGAACCTCAGGTCGCTCTGCTCGTAGGAGTCGATTACGGCTTTGGTGGGGATGTAGTAAGGCCTGAAGCATTCTCCGCCTTCAACTTTGTCGTCCTTCTGGGCGAGCAGGAGGTTGGCGTAGGAGTTGCCGGTGAACTCGGTAAGGCTGATGGCAAGCTGCATAATCGCCTCGGTGCCGGCGTCGTTCACGAAGTCCTTGTTCAGATCTTCGAGGGTGGCAGCCAGAGCGTAGGTGCCGCCGTCTATGACCTTGTGTGCATATTCGGCTGCCTTGGCGTTCTCGCCCAAATCGAGGTAGTAGCGGGCATACAGCGCGTTGACAGCATCTATCGTAGGCTTCTGCGAGCGGACAGCACCCTTTACGCCTGCCAGATAGACCGCTGCGGAATCGAGGTCGGCGCCAATCTGCTTGTACACTGCTGCGACAGTTGCCCTCGCAGGACGGTCGTTAGGGGAGTATTTGACTACGAGAGGGACGCAGAGATCTGTCTCAGGAGCGCCCTTCACGGGAATCTTGCCGAACTGACGGGCCAGATTCAGGTAAGAACTTGCCCTGAAGAAGAAGGCCTCGCCTCTCACAACGGCTGCATCCTTTACAAGATCCTCGGGTACGACCTGCAGGTTCTCGATGCACACATTGAAATTCTTGATGGCGAAGTAGTTGTATGCCCAGAAGTCCTCCACATAATAATCGGCGGAGGTGAAGTTCTGGTCCGTTTTGTGTATGCCGCCGTAATTGTTGCCGAAGTCAATGGTGGCGTTGAATCCGTCAACCATAAATTCCTGAGGCAGCACGAAGTCTCCGTTCTGTATGGAACGATATGCAGACAGGATACCATTCTCGAGGGCGCTGAGGTTGGTCTTGGTCTGAACCAGAGGGGTACCTTCAACGACCGCGATGGCGTTGTTGGGACTCAGGTTAAGGTCGCACGATGCAACAAAAGCAATCGAAAGGCCCGTCGCAAATATTTTTAAAATGTTCTTTTTCATCTCTTTCCTGATTAGAAGTTGAGTTCAAGACCGACAAGGTACTGTTTGGTGGTACCGGGAATACCCATTGTGAGGTTCTCGTCGATTTCAGGGTCAACACCGCCGTAATTGGTGAAGGTGAGGAGGTTGCGGCCGGTGAAGGTGAGCCGCACGGAGTCGAACAGTTTCTGGGCCTCAAGCCATTTGTTGGGCAGCGACACTCCCACCTGCAGGCTCTTCAGACGCATAAACGATGCATCCTCGATGAGGTGTGTGTCGAACTGCATCGTGTAGCCTTGGGTCCAGTCGGGATACTTGGCGTTCGGGTTCTGAGGAGTCCAGTAGTCAGCCACGTCGCGGATGTTGTTCACGCCCTGGGCGACGAACACGTTGGGATTGAGGTAGAAGTATGCGTCGTTGTTGAGCAGTTTCTTGCCCAGCACGTAGGAGAAGTCTGCGCGGAAGGAGAGAATCTTCCAGCCGCCTTCAAGGCTGAAACCGCCGTTGATGGGGGCCTCGAGCTTGAACCCGGTGTTCTGCATAAGGGCGTCTTCATCATACTTCTTGGTGACCTTGTCAGGATTCATAGTGGTCACATCGGGATCTTCGCCGGGGAGATACCACATAGGGGCTCCGTCAGCGGGATCGACGCCTGCATAGATGGCAGAGTAGAAGGAGATGGGCTGGCCTTCGACATAACCTATATTGGAAGAGGTCATAATCCAGCGGTAACGTCCGAGATCTTCGTCCCAGGCGGCGTCGAAGAGCTTTCCTATGGTCTGCTTGTTGTAGTTGAATACGTTGCTCAGGCGCAGGTAGTAGTCCTTGTTCTTGAGAATGTCGATGCCGAGGGTGATGTCAACACCGGAGTTGGTGAGGTTTCCTATATTGGAAGTAAGCTCGCTGTATCCGGAGGTGTAGGGGAAGGGTACGCTGTAGAGCATACTCGTCGTGCTCCTGTGATACCACTCAAGTTCGAAGTCCAGGAAGTTGAAGATCCTGGTGTTGAATCCAACGGTGAGCAGGGCCTGCTTTTCCCAGGTCAGATCGGGGTTGCTGGGCTGTGCAAGCACCCAGGCGTTGGCGTCGCCGTTATAAGATTCGGTGGTGCCGATAAGTCCCAGGTGACGGTAGTCGCCGATGGCGGCGTTACCCTGGGTACCGTAGCTGACCTTTGCGCTCAGGTCGTTCAGCCAAGGGGTATTGCGGACGAATCTCTCGTTGCGGGCGTTCCACTTGAAACCGGCGGACCAGAAGGTGGCGTTGCGCACGTTGGGACCGAAGCGCGAAGATGCGTCGTTACGTACGGTCAGGTCAAGGTTGTATTTGCCTGCGTAGCTGTAGTCGGCGTGGCCGAAGAATGAGAGGAACTTGCTCTGCGACATTTCTTCTCCCAAGTCACGGCTGCTGGTGGTACCGTCGTTGAGACGGAGCAGACGGTCTTCTTTCTGGCCCGTAGTCTGTGCGTAGAAATAGTCATAGTAGTTGCTGATGCCTTCGTGGCCGGCCAGCACGGAAATCGCGTGCTCTTCAGCGATGTTGAAGCTGTATTCGATGGTGTTGGTGATGGTGTTGTTCGAAGTCAGCTGTGAACTCTTGAGCTTGGCACCGCTGTTGCTGTTGATGGTGTAGGAAGGATAGTTGATGCTGGTGTTGAGGTAGAAGCGGGAGTCGGAACCGATCTGTGAACGGATCTTGAGGTTCTTTATGGGCTCGATCTCAATGTATGCGCCTCCGTTCAGGCCGTAGCTGTCCCTCAGACGGGGACGGGCCTCCATCAGATGGTAGGGGTTGATGGTATTGTTGGTGAAGCGCGGGACCAAAAGATTGCCGTCCTTATCGTACGGAGTGTACATAGGGTTCAGCAGGAAGGACAGACCGCCGGAAGTGTAGTTGGCGTTGAAGGTGCTGGAGTCACCCCAGTTGGAGTTCTGCTGCCTCTGGTCGAGCGAGAGGTTGAGGTTGATGCCGATCTTGAGCCAATCCTTGGGGTGGGCCTGGACGTTGGAACGCACGGTGTAGCGGTTGTAGAAGTTGCCGATGGTGGTACCGGTCTGATGGAACTGGGACGCTGAAACCATATACGCAACTTTCTGTCCGCCGCCTTCGATGGTGACATCGTTCTGGTACTGCGGAGTGTCAAGCTGCTGCATAATCTTGTACCACTTTGTATTGTGTGTGTGCCCGGGCTCTATGTAGTTGGCTCGGATCTGGGCGGGGGTATAGATGCCGGTGCGGAGCATAAAGTCGCGCAGTTCGTCGCCGCTCATCATAGATTCCCAGAGCCTGGTGTTGGCAAGTGTGGAAATACCGTACTGTGAACGGATGGAGACCCTTGACTTGGTGTTGTAGCTGCCGGACTTGGTGGTCACGAAGACCACGCCGTTGGCGGCGCGTGAACCGTAGATGGAAGTCGCGGATGCGTCTTTCAAGACGGAAATCGAGAGAATGTCGTTAGGGTTCATAGCCATAATGGTACGGCTGCTCGAAGGAATACCGTCGATGACGTACAGAGGGGCGGAAGAGGAGCCGAGTGAACCCACGCCGTGGATTTTCATACTCACGGAGTTGTCGCCGGCCACACCGCCGGTCGTCATTACGCTAAGACCTGCGACCTGTCCCTGGAGGTTGTCGAGGGCGGAAGCCGCGGGGGCGTTCTTGACAATGTCGGAGCGGACTGTGGAGACGGATCCGACGAGGTTGCTGACCTTCTTTGCGGAACCGTAACCGATCACCACTGCATTCTCAAGCGACTCTGCGTCAGGACGCAGGGCGACGTTGATGGTGGTGCGTCCGCCTACTGCTACTTCCTCGGAAAGATATCCGATGGAGGAGAAGATGAGCGTTGCGTTTGACGGGGCGTAAAAACTGAATGCTCCGTTCGCATCCGTGGCAGAGCCGGTGCTGGTGCCCTTGACCTGGATGGCCGCGAAAGGTATGCCCTCACCGGTGGATGCATCTTTGACCGTACCGGAGATGTTGACGTTCTGAGCGGAGAGCGTCACACCGAGTAACAGGAACAAAGCGCTGAAGAACAGTTTAGCTTTTTTCATAAGCGTTACTTTAAATTAAACAATAAAATATACTAACTAATCTTAGTTTCTCTATTAAGTCTTAGTTACGAAATTAGCGCGCAATATCGCAATATTTTTTTTATTAAACAAATTTTTTCCGCTCCAAATCGTTGATGTGGAGCGGTAAAATAGCATTTTCAGCATCTGCCCGGATATCAATTAATAATATTTTTTGTAATGATTTAAAGTTTTTCGGGCGAATTTGATTAATTTTTTAAAGCAAATCTTGCTTAATTTTTTCAATATACTCGTCAATTCTTTTTAGCTCGCGTGGAATACGAATATGCTGGGGGCAAGCTTTCATACATTTTCCGCAAGAAATGCAGTGGTCTGCCTGGCGCACCGACTCTACGGCTTTGTTGTATTCCGCAAGGTAACGGCGGCGCGCTTTAGCGTATTTTTCCTGCTCGGGGCCCTTGACGTAAGTGCCTTCCACGACGCTGTTGTCGTAGAAGCGGAAAACGCCCGGAATGTTGATTCCGTAGGGGCATGGCATACAGTACTGGCAGCCCGTGCAACCCACGAGGGGGAAGTTCGACTGCTCTTCGGCTATTTGCTCGAGGAGCTCGAATTCTTCCTCCACCAGAGGCTTGAAGTTGCAGAATGTGCGAAGGTTGTCCTCCAGGTGCTCGCGGTAGGTCATTCCGCTGAGCGCGGTGAGCACTTTAGGGAAGCTGCCTACAAAGCGGAACGCCCAGGACGCGACGCTCCTGTCGGGTTCGCGCTCTTTGAGCAGGGCGGTCTGGCTTTTTGTCAGGCTGGCCAGGCCGCCGCCCCTCAGGGGCTCCATTATAACTACCGGAATGTCTCTGGCCGCCAGTTGTTCGTACATATGGTCGGCGTTGGTGTTGCGGCCTCCTGCGTGGGTCCAGTCGAGATAGTTCATCTGTATCTGCACGAAGTCCCAGTGGTACTTGGGGTGCAGTTCCATCATCGAGTCGAAACCCTCCTTATGGCTGTGAATTGAGAATCCAAGGTGGCGTATGTTGCCTTTTTCTCTCTCTTTGAGCAGGAATTGCATGATTCCTGTATCCTCGAAACGCCTTTTGAAGTCTTCGGCGCTGCCTATGGAGTGCAATAGATAGTAGTCGATGTGGTCGGTCTTGAAAGTCTCCAGCGAACGGCGGTACATCTTTACTGAGTTCTCGTAACTGGCGTCAGCAAAGTTGGACAGTTTGGTGGCGAGCAGCCATTTTTCTCTCGGATACCGGTTCAGCGCCTCTGCAGTGGCCCTTTCCGAGTCGCCGCGCAGATATACAGGCGAAGTGTCAAAATAATTGACTCCGTGCGCCAGGGCCTCATCCACCAGGCTGTTGACAGTTTCCTGGTCGATGATTTCATTGCCACGGTCGTCTTTTGTCATGGGCCAGCGCATGCAACCGTAGCCCAGGACGCCAATGCCTGGATAATGCTCCAGCATGGGTCCTTCTATCTTTATTTCGCCTCCCGTGGAGGCTGGGGTGTCTTTTTTGGGGGCTCCGCAGGCTGCGAGGCCGGCAAGTGCAACGGCTGCTCCGCTGCTCTTGAGGAACGATCTTCTGTCCATACTCATTTGCTAATATGGGTTTCAAGTCCTTTGACGGTAATTGCACTTACGGGGCGCGACGGGCAGAGGAATTCGCATTTGCCGCAGCCAATGCACTGTTCTTCGGCAACCACGGGGCGCCTTACGCCATCGACGTGTACCATAGATATGGCTCCTGTGGGGCAATGGCTCTCGCAGGCACCGCAGGCTTCCTTGCCGGAAGCTGCAAAGCAGAGGTAAGGATTGACGACCGCGGTACCGATGCGTATAAGGGTCTTCTGGTCTTTGTCGACGGGACGGATGGCCCCGGCGGGACAGACCTGCGAGCAGGCGGTACACTCCGGGCGGCAGAATCCGTTTTCGTATCCCATCTGCGGCTGCAGCAGATGGTCAGGGTCGGTTGACGGCCTGAGAACGGCGTTGGGGCACGCGGCGATGCAAAGCTGGCAGGCGGTGCATCTGTCATAGAACGACTTTACGCTACCTGCTCCCGGCGGCACGAGGCGGGGTTCTCTTTCGAGGGGCTGCTTGGGTTCAACATCGGCAAGGCCGCCGTCCACTTTCATATTTTGCGCGCGCGCAATCCCGCTTCCGGCCGCTCCGGCCACGAGCAGCGCCGCGCTGTTGATAAACGCCCTGCGTCCCTTGTCTTCTTGTGCGGCCCGGGGAGCGGAAACCGCCCTGCCGAAGCTGAGCGCTCCCTTCTTGCACACTTCGATGCAGTCGAAGCAGTCGACGCAGCGGGAACGGTCGATCTTGAGGGTGCCCTCCTCGATGCAGGAAGCCTTGCACGCGTGCGAACAGGCGCCGCACTTCACGCATTTGTCTTCATCGACCCTGATGCCGAGCACGGAAAAACGGCTGATGCATCCCAGCAGTGTGCCCACAGGGCATATGGTATTACAATAGGCACGGCCCCACAGTGCGGCGCACACGGTGACGACGAGCAGGGTGGCCAGGGCGGTTATAAGCAAGGCGACGGGCACATTCCCGGCAATGCTGCTGACGATGCGTCCGTATGCACTGTAGGGCTCGAGCAGCGCAACCACCAACTGCAGGCCGCCGATGAGGCAGCCTATAAGCAGGGCCGCGACAGGGTAGCGTACCCAGCGGCGTTCTTTGTTGAATTTGAAGCGCTTGCGCAAAGGCTTGAACCATTTGCCCAGAGTGCGGCGAATCCATAACACCAGGTCCTGGAACACTCCGAGGGGACATATGACCGAGCAATAAATGCGTCCCAGAAGTAAAGTGACCAGTACAATGCCCAGCAAAACGGCCACATTGCCGAGGGTCGCTCCGGCAATAACCCGGAGAGTCGTGGGCAGGGCCTGCAGTTTGGCGAGAAATCCCCACCAGTCGTGGCCTATACCCACAAACAGCAGCGTTATCAGTATGAAGCACAGCGCTGCAAGGACTATTCTTATCTTTCTTAACATATTAAGTGGTTTCTAATATCTTGTCCGCCAGCTCAAGTCTTTTTAGGCAATGAGCCTTGAAGTCCTCCCAGCGGTAGAAATCTTTCCAGGCGCGGCTTCCGCCACGGTCGGCGTAGCAGGGGATGGGGAAGTGCTGGGGCACTTCGTCCAGGGAGCAGCGCACCAGCAATTCGCCCTTTGCGTTGCGGTACAGGGCGAACAGCAGGGTTGAGGCCATGGGCATATGCCCGAAGTCGTAAATGCGGGAGACCTTCCCGGGATCGGCCTCGCAATGGTTCCATCCTTCGGCATCAAGAAGCACAAGGGTGCCCGAAATCTTGTAGTCGTGCCCGAAGCGCAGCCGGGCGCCGACTCCGCTCCCCGCTATATCTTCATCCCAATACTTGACGAAATCTCTGAGCAGGGCCTCTTCCAGAGCCCAGTTGCGTCCGTGATACAGGGGAGTGGCTCCGCAGCAGCTGTACATCCTGAAGTTCTCGCATTCCCACATCTTCCAGGCGTCCTCGGCGTCCATAAGGTACATCAAAGACTCCTCGGGGCCCAGGGTTTCGGAAAAGCACAGGTAGAAATAGAACATGCGCGCGGCGTTGACGTAGGTCTTGAAGACCTTGAGCACCACCTGCGGCTCGGTGAAGTAGCGCCCGAAGAAGCGCTCCGGGTTGAGGTTCTTCTCCCACAGGGCATTGAAAGCGGGGTTCCACCTGGCGGTATCCGCCTCGAAGGCGCGGCTCCAGTCCCTCTCTTCCGCGCGGGGGTTGTATTTGCTGGTGGGATTCAAAACGCCCATATCGGCAGCGGAAGCATCGAACTGGATGTCAAGGCCCCTTGAGAAGCGGCGGTATTCGTCGCAGGCTGCTGCCATGGACAGGATGGTGCGGTTGGTCTGGGTGGAACGGGCTACTATCTTGCCTGAGCCGCGGAAGACGGGTCTCCAGCTCTTGAAGATGCGGCGTGCTACCACCCTGTGCTGCTCCTGCCCGTAGGGGGTCAGGTCATACGCGCGCCCGCGAACTATTTCATATACCTCTTCGCTCTTGCGGAATAATTCTTCTCCCAGAGGAGTGAGCTGCCCATGGAGTGCGGCTTCCGACAGCAGTTCATGCATCTGGTCGTAGAGGCTCTCTTTGCTGTAGAGCCTGGCTCCGTGGCGGGCATAGGTGCTGATATTGAAAGGCTTGAAGCCTGGCGGCGCCTTGGGGACGACGGCCTCCGAGGAATAATCGAATCCACGGAACCAATTTGCTGCCTGGCGTATGTCGGCTTTTACCTCGTCGGGCCGGAGCCCTTGGGCGAAAAGGGCGGCGCACGTGAGCAGCAGAGCTCCCGCTATGCTTGCCAGGTATTTCATCATCTTAAATAAACTCCTTCGTCGAGCAGCGCTTTACGGAGCTTCCGGACATCGAGTTCCCGGGGCTGCACGCCGTCGCGTGCGCAGAGCGCCGCGGCTTTTCCGGCGGCCTCGCCCAGGCACATAGCAGGTCCCATTACCCTCACTGATGCAAGGGCAAGGTGGGTGGCCGAAATGTCGCGTCCGGCGCAGATCAGTCCGTCCACCTTCAGAGGAACCAGGCAGCGGTAGGGAATGTCGTAGCAGTCGGGGCACCACATGAGGGTGCAGTCTCCGCCCACCGGATGGTGCAGGTCGACGGGATAGGCTGCCACGCCAATGGCGTCGTCGAAGCGTGCGCAGTCGAAAATATCCTGCTCGGTAAGAATGTATTCGCCTATTATGCGGCGGGTTTCGCGTATGCCCATGAAGGGGGCCACCCTGTCGACGTATGCATTTTCGAATCCGGGAATGAATGCCTTGAGGTAGCGGACAATCTCGGCGTTCTGCTTGATGCATTCCTCTTCGCCGTGCGTGTACTGCTCCGGGTCGGTGGCGTCAACTCCGTTTACCCTTGACATGTTCACCCACCACTCGTCGGGGGCCATGCCGGTCATGAAGATGGTACGCTCCACAGGGAGTTTGTAGCCCTGCTCCCGCGCGGCCTTGACCTGATTGCGGAAACCGACCATGGTGCAGTTGTCGTCGGCGCGGAAAAACTCGTTGGGTATGAAGTCGATATCGTAAATGTCCGGATGGTCGGCCACCGCGTCCCTGAGCTTGCGGGAGTCAACTCCGCGCATGGAGAACATAAGGGTCGGCGGCTGCGCAATGCCGTTTTCGTTGCCATAAGCCATGGGCGCTCCGGCCCTGAAAGCCACGTCACCGTCGCCGGTGCAGTCGACCACTGTCTTGGCCAGAATGGCTTCACGCCCTTTCTTGGACTCGATTATCACGCCCTTGACCTGGTCTCCTTCTTTGATGACATCGACGAACATCACGTACATCAGAACCTTGACTCCGCATTCTTCCATAATCTCCCACGCCAGGCGTTTGGTGCCCTCGGGGTCAATCATTGTGAGGCTTACGTGCAGGGGGCAGGCCCTGTGGTGCGTGGCCTGGCCGCGGCTGCGGAGCGTCTCGACAAAACGCAGGGGAAGACCTTTTATGATTTCGTTACCCTTACGGCCAAGGAATCCCAGAAGGGGCAGGCCTTGGGTCATATTCCCTCCCAGAGAGCCGCGGTTTTCGATAAGCATTACTTTTGTTCCCTCTACGAGGGCGGCGGCCTGGGCTGCCATCAAACCGGCGGGACCACCTCCCACCACAAGCACATCCACCTCGTCCCGGACTGGGATATGCCTTGACGGTTCAATTATTTCTTTCATACATGCAAAGATAATAAAATCAAAATTAATTTGTATATTTGCGCAGTATATGAGTTCTGCCGTCAGGCGGGACTCCTTTTTAGTTGACTTATTATGGCAGATGTACACTATTTGAGCCAGGAAGGGCTCGAAAAACTCAAGAAAGATTTAGCGGAAGCTCTTGCCCGCAGGCCGGTCATTTCGGCTGCGATTGCGGAAGCACGTGAGAAGGGAGACTTGTCGGAAAATGCCGAGTACGAGTCCGCGCGCGAGGCCCAGGGCCTGCTCGAACTTAAAATCGCAAACCTGCAGAATACCATAGCCAACGCCAAAGTGATCGACGAGTCGATGCTGAGCGCCGACAAGGTGCAGATGCTCACCCGCGTCAAGGTCAAGAACATCACCGCCGGCAGGGATATGGAATTCACCATTGTCGGCGAGAACGAGGCTGACTTCTCGAAAGGACGTCTTGCAGCCACTACTCCTATCGCCCGTGCCCTTATGGGGCATTCCAAGGGCGATACCGTTGAGGCCAAGGTCCCCTCGGGCGTTATGAAATTCAAGATCCTGGATATTTCATTATGACAATCTTTACCAAAATCGCGAAGGGCGAAATCCCTTCATGGAAGGTGGCGGAGAACGATGAGTTCTACGCCTTTTTGGATATTAACCCCCTCGCTGAAGGGCATACCCTTGTCATCCCCAAGAATGTTGAGGACGACTATATCTTCCACCTCGACGAGGCCACTTACAACGGCCTTTGGGCTTTTGCCCGCAAGGTCGCACTGGCCATCAAGGCGGCTGTTCCCTGCAAGCGCGTAGGTGTGGCCGTGCTGGGGATGGAAGTTCCTCATACCCACATACATCTGGTGCCTCTTCAGACTGAGGGCGATCTGGATTTCCGTAAAGAGCACGCTAAGGTCTCTCCCGAGCGCCAGGCGCAAATCGCCGCTTCAATCCTTGCCGAGTATGAGAAGCTTTAAACTGCTGGCAGCGGCTGCCCTGCTGCTTGCCGCCTGTACTCCCAAGGCGCAGATTGACTGCACCGTGGCCCAGGCTCCCCGCAGCGAGGTTTCGGTGCGCCTGCTGGACATGAATGTGTTCAAGGTGCTGGATACGGTCAAGACAGACGCTTCCGGGCGCCTGCGCTATAAGGTTGATGTCAAGGAAGGGGACCCTGAGTTTGTGTATCTTTATTACAAAGACACCAAAATCGCTTCTCTCCTTCTGGAGAAGGGCTCCAGGGTGAGCGTGGTCGCCGATACACTTGGCAATTATTCCGTTACCGGTTCCGCGGAGTCGGAAAAGCTCCGCGAGCGCGAGAAGGCATACGCCCGTTTCCAGGCCGATATGGATTCAACCATGGAGCCTGCCGAACTGTCCCGTATCTTCATCGCCCATTACCGCGACAACGTCAAGTATGTTATGGGCAATATGGGCTCGCTGACGGTCGTGCCCGTGCTTTTCGAGCAGCTTGACATCTACACGCCTGTGTTCAACCAGAATACGGACGCCATCCTTTTCCGTAAAGTTTGCGACAGCCTCAAGACCGTCTATCCTCTCTCCCGTTATGTCAAGGCCCTCGAGGCCGAGACGGCCCGCCGCGAGAACGCGCTTCAGGTCAAGTATATACTTGATTCCGCCGAGGAACGCGGCTATCCCGACCTTAACCTGCCCGCCATCAGCGGCGAGCGCGTTTCAATGTCGGGGCTGGGAGCCAAGGCCGTGCTGCTGCATTTCTGGGATTCTTCCGATGCGACCCACAAGATGTTCAACCTCGACACTCTCCTCCCTATTTGGGAGAAGTGGCACGACAAGGGCTTCGAGATCTATTCAGTGGACGTCAATCCCGACAAATCGGCCTGGGCATCAGTAGTCAAGGCGCAGAATCTTCCCTGGATCAACGTCAACGACGGACGCGGCCAGGCATCTTCGTCCTTAGCGACCTACAATGTTTCATCCGTCCCTTCTTCCTTCCTGCTTACCGATGAAGGTATGGCGGTTACGGACTTGAGCGGCGGCGACGCCCTGCAGAAAGAACTTCAGCGCATACTCAAATGAAATGCTACACAATAGGTGTCGATTACGGCACCGATTCGGCCCGCGCCGTGCTTGTGGACGCTTCTGACGGCTCTATCGCCGCCTCGGCAGTCAGTCCCTACGCCCGCTGGGCCGAAGGGCGCTGGTGCGACCCTCTTAGCCAGCAGTTCCGCCAGCATCCGCTCGACTACATCGAGTGTCTTGAGGCGGTTCTGCGCGAGGTGGTCGCCGCCTGCCCCGAGCCGGAGGCGATCAAAGCCATTTCGGTCGACACCACGGGAAGCACGGTATGCTTCACCGACTCTGAGGGCATGCCCCTCTCGCTTCACTCTTCGTTCGCTGACGATCCCGATGCGATGTTCATCCTCTGGAAGGACCACACAGGCACTGCCGAGGCCGAGGAATTCACCGCCGCAGGTGCCCGCTATACGCCTAACTACATCTGTCAGAGCGGGAACCACTATTCGGCCGAATGCACCTGGGCAAAGGTCCTGCACGTCTTGCGTACCAACCCGTCGGTGCGCCGCGAGGCTTATGCATTTGTGGATGAATGCGATTTTATTACCAACCTGCTGACCGGCTACCGCAGTTTCGCCGCCATGAAGTGGGGACACTGTATTCCCGGTGCCAAGCAACTCTGGAACCGCGACTGGGGCGGGTATCCGCCCGAGAGCTTCTTCAGCGAGATTGACCCTCTGCTGGTTCCTGTTCTGCGGCGCATTCCGCAGGTCAATTATGCCTGCTCCGTAAAGGCCGGCACACTCTGCCCCGAATGGGCGGAAAAACTGGGGCTGAGCACGGACGTAGTCATCGGCGTGGGCAACTGCGACGCTCATTCCGGCGCCGTCGGAGCGGGGGTACGTCCCGGAGTCGCCGTCCTTAACCTCGGCACATCAGCCTGTTATATGGCGGTTATGCCGGTGGAGGAGATGAAGGGCCATTTCATAGAAGGCCTGTTCGGACAGTCCGAGGGTACGATACTCGAAGGCTATATGGGCTACGAAACCGGGCTCTCGGCGTTCGGCGATATCTTTGCGTGGTTCAAGCGGCTTACCGGCCGCAGCCTTAACGATCTTGCCGGGCAGGCGGCTCAGATTGCCCTGCGCGACGACTTGCCCCTTGCCACCGACTTTTTCAACGGCCGCCGGGCCCCAAATCCCAGCAACATAGTTACCGCGAGCCTCAGCGGCCTGCGCATAACTACCGGACCTGCCGACATTTACCGTGCTCTGGTTGAGGCCGCTGCATTCGGCTCCAAGGCCTGCATCGACCAGTACCTCGACGGCGGAATACGCATAGACAAGATGATTGCTGTCGGCGGCATTGCCAAGAAGAGTCCGTTTGTGATGCAGATGCTCTGCGATGTGCTCGGCGCTCCGATTGAAGTGTCCGAATGCAGCGACGCATGCGCTATGGGCGCTGCAGTCCACGCCGCCGTGGCCGCAGGGCTCTATCCTACCGTCCTCGAGGCCGAAGACGCACTTTGCCCCGGAGCCTGCGCGACTTATACTCCGGACGAGGAAAGGCACGCATTCTATCTGCGCCGTTACCAAAGATACAAGGAATTAGCTCAATTCGTATTATGACAATCCACGAACCCGCAAGGGACATCAAGGTCCGCGCCGAGGTTGACATCCTCGTTGTAGGCGGCGGTCCTTCCGGAATTATGGCGGCTTATGCTGCCGCCCGCACCGGAAAACACAAGGTCATGCTTCTCGAAAGCAGGGGATACCTGGGCGGCAACCTTACCATCGGCCTGCCCATCCTGGCCTTCCTTGGGCCCAAGGGCAACCAGGTCATCAAGGGAGAGCCCCAGAAATTCATCGACCGCCTGCGCGCCCGCGGCGCCGCTACCGAACACTTCCCATGCAAGCTGCACAAATCGTTTACCATTGTCGATGGTGAAGAGGTAAAGAACGTCTGCGCCGAGATGATGGAGGAGGCTGGAGTCGAGGTACTTATGTACGTTTTCTGCTGCGGCGTCCTCAAAGACGGCGAGCAGGTAAAGGGCGTCATTATCGAGTCAAAATGCGGACGCGAGGCCATTCTGGCCAAGACTGTCATCGACTGTACGGGCGACGGCGACGTTGCCTTCCGTGCCGGCGTTGAGTGCCACAAGGGCGATGCCGACGGCGGAATGCAGCCTCCCACTCTGATGTACCAGATGCGTGGCGTGGATGTTCAGGCCCTGCGTGACGCCATCGTGCAGCACCCGGATATATACGATATGGACAATATGCCGCACTCGCAGTTCACGCGGCGTCATTTCATAACCGTTGGCCTTCGTAACCAGATTCTCAAGGCCAGGGAGGCCGGTCTGGATATTCCTGTGTCACGTACCATCCTCATTACGGGGCTCAAGCCCGACGAGATATGGGTGAACATGGTGCGCGTGAGCGGAACCGACAGCACCGAGCCCGCCAGCTATACCCGTTGCGAACTAACGGCGCACAAGCAGATCAAGGTGCTCAACGAGTATCTGCGCCGCTTCGTGCCGGGATTCGAAAACGCACACATGGAGATAGTTTCTCCATTTACAGGCATTCGCGAGAGCCGCGTCATAGTGGGTAAGTATGTGCTTACTGCCGAGGATATCGTTGCCATGAGGCACTTCGACGATGCCGTGGTAGTTGCGGGCTATCCTGTTGATATTCATCACTCTACGGGAGGCGACTGCACCATGATATTTACCGATGACGCTTACGATATCCCTTACCGCGTGCTTGTGCCCGAAAAGGTGGAGTCACTGCTGGTAGCCGGCCGCTGCTCATCCATGAACCACGAGGCCATGGCGGGCACCCGTGTGATGTCAACCTGCATGGCCCTCGGCGAGGCTGCCGGCTCGGCCGCCCGCATCGCCCTTGAAGACGGCGTACTGCCCTCCCAGGTCGACGTGCAGAAGGTGCGCGAAGACCTGCTTGCAAACGGAGCTTATCTGGGTTAGAAGAGCTTCTTGCTTACCGTAGCTACAAAATCTTTCAGATAGAAAGGCTCGAAATAAGCTATATCCCTGAAATTGCCGGCGTTGAATTCTTTCAGCGCCGGTTTTTTCATGCCCTCTGCCGTCGGGCACTCCTGGCGGAACCAACGGTTTTCGCCTGCCAGAATTTCCTCGCACTTATTGACACCGTCGCCAATGAACAATATACCGTCTGTCGCTGGCACTTCTGAGTCCCGCCGGGGCACCGGCGACGCCGCTTCGCGGCCCCTCCCTGAAGGGCCCCTCCCTCTTACGGAGCCGAGGGTGGCTACGGTCGCCGGTGCCCCGGCAGAACTCCGGATGCCAGCGATAAAGCTGCTGTCGACAACCTTCGGGGCGACCTCGGTAATGCGCTGACCGTCAGCGGAATAGAGAGCGGTGTAAACTTCCATCCGGCGGGCGTCGATCATAGGAACTATATACTCGCACCCCTCCGGCAGGCCGGCCTCTATAGCCTGCGCCGCAAGCACGTCCAGCGTGCCCACCGCAAGCAGAGGAATACCTCCCCCGAAACAAAGCCCCTTGGCAGTAGAAGACCCCACGCGGAGTCCGGTATAAGACCCGGGACCCATACTCAGGCACACAGCATCGCAGTCGCTTACCTTAAGGCCCCTCTCGTCCAGGATTTCCTTTACATAAGGAGCCGTCATGGAGGCGTGGGCGCGTGGAGCGCCGCTGTGCCTGACGGCTACGATTTCGTCCCCTTCCAGAAGGGCTGTGGAGCATAGGGACGTGGAAGTTTCAAGCAGTATTATACGGACTGGCATGCCTCTGTAGTATTGCCTGTAATGAACTGATCGATAAACACTTTGAGCTGCGGCACAAGGCCTGCTGCGAAATCTCTCAAAATGGGATAGACCTTCAGGTCCTCAAACTTTTCGGGAGCAACTATATTCCAGTTGGCATTAAGCCCCTCGAACACCGATATCAGCAGCCCGAGCAACAGGGCGGTTGTGAAAATTGCAAACAAGCCACCGAGCAGGCGGTTAAGCCAGCCGAGCGTAGCCACTTTGATCAATTTGGTGATCAAATGCCCTACCAGGGCCATCACCAGCGCGCTTATCAAGAAGATAGCAATGAAACACACCACGTGCGTTACCGGCTCTTCGGTGCCGAACTGCAGCATGGCTACCTGGGTGAGGTCCGGCGAGAAGCGGCTGGCCAGTATGGCGCCCACAATCACCGAAAGGAGCGAAACTATCTGGGTAATAATACCTTTGGCAATGCCGATGATGATTCCCGGCACAAACAGGGCGAGTAATATTATATCAATAGTTGCCATTTGATAAAAAGCTACGAAATGATTATATTTGCAAGATTAAAATTCACTAGTGCAAAAGTAACTAAAAAATATGACATTCAAAGAATATAAAGGCCTTGACCTTGTAGCCGCCGGAAACGAGATATTGGAGCGGTGGAAGCAGAGGGGTGCGTTCGAGAAATCTCTGAACTTGCGTGAAGGTGCGCCTGAATTCATATTCTTCGAAGGCCCGCCCAGTGCCAACGGTATGCCCGGTATCCATCACGTGATGGCCCGCAGCATCAAGGACGCCGTGTGCCGTTACAAGACCCAGAGCGGTTTCAAAGTGCGCCGCAGGGCCGGCTGGGATACCCACGGCCTGCCCGTCGAGCTGGGAGTTGAAAAGAAACTCGGCATCACCAAAGAAGACATTGGCAGCAAGATAAGCGTGGCCGACTACAATGCCGCCTGCCGCCGTGAGGTCATGAAATACACCGCCGAGTGGCGCAACCTCACAGAGCGCATAGGCTATTGGGTGGACATGGACGACCCGTACATCACCTACGACAACCGTTACATCGAAACTCTCTGGTATCTCCTCAAGGACATCTACGGCAAGGGCTACCTTTACAAAGGCAAGTCTATCCAGCCCTACAGCCCCGCAGCCGGCACCGGCCTGAGCACGCACGAGCTTAACCAGCCCGGCTGCTACCGCGACGTCAAGGACACCACCGTCTGCGCCCAGTTCAAGGTAATAGGGGAGGAGGATCTTTACTTCCTTGCATGGACCACCACTCCATGGACGCTTCCGTCCAACACCGCCCTGTGCGTGGGCCCCGACATCGATTACGTCAAGGTGCGCAGCACCAATCCTTACACAGGCGCTCCGGCTACATACATCCTCGCCCAGGCTCTTGTAGGCGCCTGGTTCAACGACAAAGTGCCTTACGAAGTGCTCCCGGGCACTTTCAAGGGCCGCGAGCTGGAGGGCATGCGCTATGAGCAGCTCATTCCCTGGTTCCGTCCCGACGAGGGCGCTTTCCGCGTGATCCTTGGTGATTATGTCACCACCGAAGACGGTACGGGCATTGTCCATATCGCTCCTACCTTCGGCGCCGACGATGCCAAGGTGGCGCGCCTTGCCGGAGTTCCCGGCCTGTATGTCACCGACCGTGACGGCGCACCTCAGGCCCAGGTCGATCCCAAGGGCCGCTTCTACCGCGTCGAAGACCTCGATCCGGCCTATGTGGCCGACCGAGTTGACCCTTCTTACGGGGAATGGGCAGGGCGCTATGTTAAGAACGCCTACGATTCTTCCCTGGCTCCCGACGCCCCGACTCTCGACGTTGACATCTGCGTCATGCTTAAGGCCGCAGGCAAGGCCTTCCGCATCGAGAAGCACGTTCATACTTATCCTCATTGCTGGCGCACCGACAAGCCCGTTCTGTACTACCCGCTCAACAGCTGGTTCATCCGTACCACCGCCGTGCGCGAGCAGATGATGGCCCTGAACGATACCATTGAATGGAAGCCTGAATCGACGGGTACCGGGCGCTTCGGGAAGTGGCTGGAGAACATCCAGGACTGGAACCTCAGCCGAAGCCGCTACTGGGGAACGCCCCTTCCTATATGGCGTACCGAAGACGGCAAAGAAGAGATCTGCATCGGCAGCGCTGCCGAGCTCTATGAGCAGATAGATAAGTCGGTGGCGGCCGGTTTCATGGCCTCTAACCCCTTGAGGGACGCAGGTTTCGACCCTGCGGATATGAGCCGTGCCAACTACGACCGTATCGACCTGCACCGCCCTTACGTGGATGAGATTTTCCTTGTCAGCCCAAGTGGCCATAAGATGATTCGCGAGAAGGACCTCATTGACGTGTGGTTCGACTCGGGCGCCATGCCTTACGCCCAGACGGGCCTGCGCGGTAAGGACACTTCCGATTTCGGCTGCACCGCCGACTTCATTGCGGAAGGCGTGGACCAGACGCGCGGGTGGTTCTACACCCTGCACGCCATCCATACCATGGTAAGCGGCACTCCCGCTTTCAAGAGGGTCATCTCCAACGGCCTGGTGCTCGACAAGAAGGGAGAGAAGATGAGCAAGCGCCTCGGCAACGCGGTCAATCCGTTCGAGGCCATGGACAAATACGGGCCCGACGCCCTTCGCTGGTATATGCTCACCAACGCCCAGCCTTGGGACAATCTCAAGTTCGACGAGGCTGGAGTGGAAGAGGTGCGCCGCAAGTTCTTCGGTACCCTGTACAATTCCTATTCGGTGTTTGCGCTGTATGCCAACATCGACGGTTTCGATCCGTCCTCGCCCATGGTGCCCTATGCTTCGCGTCCGCTCTTCGACCGTTGGATAATAAGCAAGCTCAACACTCTGGTGAGCCGCGTCAAAGAGGCTTACGAAGACTACGATATCACGGCTGCAGGCCGCCTGGTGCAGGATTTTGTGTGCGACGACCTGAGCAACTGGTACATTCGCCTGAATAAGAAGCGCCTTTGGGGAGCAGGTATGAACTCCGACAAGATGGCTTGCTACCAGACACTTTACGAAATCCTCAAGGGCGTCGCCCTGCTGGGTGCGCCTATAGCTCCGTTCTTTATGGAGAGGCTCTGGCTCGACCTTGTGCCCGGCAGCGAGTCGGTGCATTTCGAACCCATGCCGAGGGCTAATTCTGTGCTGGTTGACGAGGCTCTTGAAGAGAGCATGGCCTTTGCGCAGAAGGCTTCGTCCATGGTGCTCGCGCTCCGCAAGAAGGTTGGAATCAATGTCCGCAAGCCTCTTGCCAAGGTGCTCGTGCCTGTGCTCGACGACGAGGTGCGCTCCCACATCGAAAAGGTCAAGGATATCTTCCTTACCGAGGTCAACGTCAAGGAAATCGAGTTCCTGCACGACACGACCGGCATCATCACCAAGAAGATCAAGCCCAACTTCAAGACTTTGGGCAAGATTTACGGCAAGCAGATGAAGGAGATAGCTGCAGCGTTCGCCACTCTCGGCCAGGATGTCATTGCGGGCATCGAGGGCTCCGAAGAGTACGTGCTGGATCTTCCTTCCGGCCCCGTGGCCCTGCACCCCGGCGACTACGAAATCAGTTCCGAGGATATGCCCGGCTGGCTCGTCGCCACCGAGGGAAGCCTTACCGTAGCCCTTGATATTGTCCAGACTCCCGAGCTGGTGCTTGAAGGCGCCGCACGCGAGCTCATCCATCCTATACAGAACCTCCGTAAGGAAAGCGGCTTCGATCTGACCGACCGCATCAGCACCGAGGTTTTTGCCGACGGTCCCGCCCACGAGCTTATCTCCAAGGCGCTCGAGGCTTTCGGCGAATATGTGTCAAACCAGACTCTCTCCACTTCTCTTGTCCTCAAGCCTCTTGCCGAGGCTCCTGCGGACTCGGCCGAGGTGGCCTGGGAAGAAGGAGTCATCAAAATAAAACTAAATCGTAATACAAATATGGCAGAAGAAACAAAAACTCGTTATTCCGACGAGGAACTCGCCGAATTCAAGGCTATTATCGACGAGATGCTCTCCAAGGCCAGGGCGGAGTACGATACCCTCCGTCAAGTAATCATGCACAACGGCTCCAACGACATCGAGGACACTTCGCCCTCGTTCAAGACCGTTGAGGACGACGGTGCAAACCAACTCTCCAAGGAGGAGGCAAGCCAGCTTGCCCAGCGCCAGTACAAGTTCATCCAGAACCTCGAGGCTGCTTTGGTCCGCATCGAGAACAAGACTTACGGCATTTGCCGTGAGACCGGTAAACTTATCCCCAAAGAGAGGCTCCGTCTGGTTCCGCACGCAACCCTTACTGTGGAAGCTAAAGAGAAACTCGCCAAGGCCGGCAGGAAATGAAAATCTCCAGAGGCGCGAGGCTGATAGCTCTCGGAGTGATACTCGTGGTCATCGACCAGGTAATCAAGTACCTGGTCAAGACCAATATGTCGCTGGGGCAGCAGATTTATGTCCTCGGTGACTGGTTCCGCCTGTGTTTCGTGGAGAACGAGGGCATGGCCTTCGGCATGAAGTTCGGCGGATCGGTGGGGAAGTTCCTCCTATCGCTTTTCCGTATCGTTTTGTGCGGCGCTTTGGTTTGGTGGATTAGTTCGCTGAACCGCAAGAAGAAGGCTCCCGTGGGAGTGCTGGTGGGTTTGACTCTCATCACTGCGGGCGCGTTTGGCAATATAATAGACTGCCTGTTTTACGGGCTTATCTGGGATTACGCTCCGTTTATGTTCGGCAGGGTGGTGGATATGTTTTATTTTCCGCTTATCCATAATGCCGCAGGCGAGGTGGTGTTCTTCAGCCCCGTATTCAATTTTGCAGATTCCTGCGTTACTGTAGGTGCATTCTACCTTGTTCTGTTCCAATGGAAATTCTTTGCCTCCGATGACAAGAAGAAGGAACAGAAGGCAGAATAGCGTTTGCGGTATCGGCAGGCAGTGCCCTCCGGAAGCCTTTTCCCAAAGTATTTTGGCTTCCGGAGGGCACTGCCTGTCGATACTGCTGGTGGCGTTTCTGCTCGTGGGTGCCGGTTCGTGCCGGCCGACGGCAGGGACGGAGCTGCAAAACTTCGCGCAGAGCGCTCATCCCTCCCAACCTGACGGTTGGGCCCCTCCCGTTCACATAGCCACGGGCGGCTATGGTTTTGCTGCTCCGTCCCTGCTGTCGGCGGACGGAAAGAGGGTTACCGGATGGATGATGGGAACGAGCCGTCTGTATCCTGCGGGATTTGCACCTCTCCCCAGTCCCCCTGCAGGCTACAAGCCCGTGTATATCACGCACTACGGGCGTCACGGGTCGAGATATCTTGTCAATCCGGGGCAGTATGCGGCCGTCAATTCTATTCTTGAAAAGGCCGCCGCCGACAGTATGCTTACTCCGGAGGGTCAGAGGATATGGCAGACTTATTCCGACGTTTATCCTTTGCTCGACAAGCGCGAAGGGGAACTTACTCCGCTTGGCGCTATGCAGCACCGCGGAATCGCGCGCCGGATGGTCGGGCGCTATCCTTCGCTTTTCAAGAAGAACGCACGCATCGAGGCCAATTCGACCAATCTGGAGCGGACGATGCTCTCGATGTTTTATTTTACCCGGGAATTGCTCTCGCTCCGCCCGGGCCTGGATATTCACGCCGATGCGTCCCGAAGCTACATGGGTGTAATCAACCAGCATACGCTGGAGAATCCGCGGGCTACCGAATATGATGTGCAATGGAAGAAGGGGGATGGCCTGTGGCGTCCTGCTTTCGATGCCTATGTGGCCGATATAATCGATCCGGAACCTTTTTGCAAGCGTCTGTTTGCTGATTATGATTATCTTCGGGGACTGTGCGATCCGCTCGATTTCGAGAGGACTTTCTTCGATGTCGCGATGAATTTTCCCAGCTGCGGATTCCCTAATATTCTTGATGCTTTCACTTCCGATGAACTCCTCCTCCTGGGACGCCTTGACAATTGTTCGTTCTATATCGGCAAGAGCCGGTTCCCCGGGGGCGACAAGCGCGGTTGCTACCTGTCGGAGGTTGTGCTGGGAGATATCATCGACAGGGTGGAGCCTGACATTGAGTCGGGCGTTAGGGTGCGCCTCCGCTTCGGGCACGACGGCTGTATGATGGCTCTTCTGGCCATGCTTAAAGTTGATGGCTGGGGCGCTGAGTTAGAGGACTTTAGCCGCTCTTGGGAAGTGTGGGACGTGTCGCAGATACCTATGGCGGCCAACCTTCAGCTGGTGTTTTTCCGCGGGCGGAGAGGAGACCTGATTTTCCTTCCGCTGCTAAACGAGCAGCCCCTCTCCTTGCCTCTGGAGAGTATTGACGGCGCCTATTACAGCTGGGAACGATTCGTCACTTATTGCGAGCCCATCTTGCGTGAAGCCCGCGAGGCTCTTTCCGTTCCGCCCGTACCTGTGGTAATTCCATATTTAGGAGAAACGCCGGTTAAATAGTGTTGGATTCCCCGATTTTTTATCTAAATTTGCAGTCCCGATTGGAGGAATGGCCGAGTGGTCGATGGCGGCAGTCTTGAAAACTGTTGAACGGCAACGTTCCGGGGGTTCGAATCCCTCTTCCTCCGCGCTATGCAATCAGAACGGGCGCCGCACGCAAGTGCGGCGTTTTTGTTAGTGTGCAAGAGTGTCAAGCGCTCGCGCTTGTAAACCCTTGCTCACTAACAAAAAGCAACCTTTGGTTGCGCCCGCATTCTGATTGCTCTCGGAGACCGAGGGAAAAGGCCCGCGCAGCGGGGCTAATCCCTCTTTTTTCTCCGAAAAACTCGCTGACGCTCCGATGCGGCGCCTGAGGGCGCCTTGTCGAGAGACTCCCCGTGTGCAAATCGGGCCTCTGTGCCCCCGGGACCTGCCCGCTGCGGCTTCCCGTGTGCAAAACGAGCCTTCCTGCCCCCGGTGCCTGCTTGCCGCGGCCTCCCGTGAGCAAATCGGGCCTCTGTGCCCCCGGGATCTGCTAGCTGCGGCTTCCCGTGTGCAAAACGGCCCTTCCTGCACACGGACCCGGGCGAAAGCCCGGCTAGTAGCCGTATTTGTGCCGAAGGCCGAGCACAAGGGCGGCGGAGAGCAGCAGGGCAAGCACTTCGGCCACATTGACCGCCAGCCAGATGCCGTCGATCCCCAGAATCAGGGGCAGTGCGAACACGCAGCCGAGCTCGAAAACGAGAGTGCGGGTAAACGAAATCACTGCCGACACCGGTCCGTTGTTAAGCGCTGTGAACCAGGCCGATGCGAACATGTTAAAGCCGCAGATCAAGAACGACACCATATAGATCCGCAGCGCATAAGTGGTCAGGTTGCTAAGTTCGGCATCATACCCCACAAACGCGTATGCTAACTGCGGAGCCAATAATTCTATTATCGCCGTAAAAAGCAGCCCCGCGATGGCTATCAAAACGCAACTCTTGTGCAGCAGGCTCCGCAATTCTTTTTTGTCCCCGGCTCCGAACTTATAGGATATGACCTGCGAGACTCCCATATTGTAGCCTATGAACACCGAACCGAATATAAATCCTATATACAGCAAAACCCCGTACGCAGATACTCCCTTCTCTCCTATATACTTCATCAACTGCAGGTTGTAGCATATTCCCACGACATTGTAAGATATGTTCCCCACAAACTCCGAGAGTCCGTTGGAGAGCGACTTGCCGATTGCTTTCCAGTCGTCGCGGCTGTGCCGAACGAACCGGAGAGGCGTGCTGTTGTGCCTGGAAGAAAAGTAGATAACAGGGATAAGGCCGCCCAGGAAAAACGAAATCGCAGTTGCCACGGCGGCTCCGGTAAGCCCCCATCCGAATACTGCTACGAACAAAGCATCCAGCACTATGTTGTTCACTCCGCAGATAATGCAGGTAACCGTCCCCAGGGCAGGTTTTCCTGCTGTCATGCAGAAGGGCTGTATGGCCAGCTGCAGCATATAAACAGGAAGCGTCAGGGTAACTATCCGTCCGTAAATTACGGCGTAGCGTATCATGTCGCCCTCTGCGCCGAGCGCAATCGAGGCGGGGCGCATAAACATAAAGAACACAGCACTGATGGCAAGCCCTGCGACGAAAGTAAGGCGTATGAGCATTGTAAAGATGCGGTTCCCCCGCTCAATGTCTCCTTCGCCGTAAGTCTTTGACACCAGGGCGCTTCCCCCGGCTCCCACCATAAGTCCGAGCGCGGAGATAATGGCTATTGCCGGCCAGATTATGTTCATGGCGGCAAAGGCGGTGCTGCCGGCATAATTGGAGATGAACCAGCCGTCTACGATGCTGTCAACGGATGTGACCAGGATCATCAATACCATCGGCCACATCTCTCTGATGATGCGTTTATATCCGTAATGCCCGTCCATCTCGGCTGCTCTTCGAACAAAGCTATAAAATTAGACAATTTCTGATGCCCTTGCAAACCGGGGGTTGCATAATAGGTGGAAATAGTGTAATTTTACACTTAATTATGACAATAGATATGGAAACAAGGCAGGTGCCGGTACTGCTTCTGACCGGCTATTTGGGCAGCGGTAAAACCACTCTGCTGAACCGCATTCTGTCCAACCGTAAGGGTATTAAGTTCGCAGTGATAGTCAACGACATAGGCGAGGTGAACATCGACGCCGACCTTATCCAGAAAGGAGGCGTAGTGGGCGGTGGAGACGATTCGCTCGTGGCCCTGCAGAACGGTTGCATCTGCTGCACTCTCAAGATGGATCTTGTGGCGCAGGTAGCCGACCTGGTGTCGAGCAAAAGTTTCGACTATATAGTGATCGAGGCAAGCGGCATATGCGAGCCGGCTCCCATAGCCAATACAATCTGCACCATGCCCACTTTCGGCACACAGTACATGCGTGGCGGGCTGCCCTATATCGACTGTATCGTAACCGTAGTGGATGCGCTCAGGATGAAAGACGAGTTCGGCGGGGGAGAAGCCCTCGGGCGCGAGGATATAGGAGAGGATGACCTCGAAAAGTTGATTATCGAGCAGCTGGAATTCTGCAACATAGTACTTCTCAACAAAGCAGCCGAGGTGACCGCCGACGAGCTGGGGCGCCTGCGCGCCATAGTCAAGGGCATCAATCCCGGCGCCAAGGTGCTCAGCTGCAACTACGGCGACGTTGACCTCGACGAGATTATCTACACGGGCTTGTTCGATTTTGACGCTGTGGCTACCTCGGCCGCCTGGATCTCCGCCATAGAGGGAGAGGAAGACGAAGATGGCGAGCCCGAGGGAGAGGCCCTGGAATACGGTATCGAAACATTTGTCTATACTCGCCGCGAACCTCTGGATATCAACAAGTTCGACAATTTCATATTCAAGCACTGGCCCGCCGGGATCATACGTGCCAAGGGGCTCTGCTACTTTGCCTCCGAGCCCGACCAGTGTTACCTCTTCGAGCAGGCAGGACGCGAAAAACTCATCAAGGATGCCGGACTGTGGTACGCCACAATGGATGAATACGAACTGCAGCAGCAGATGGAGCGTGACCCTCAGCTGCGCCGCGACTGGGACCCTGTGTACGGCGACAGGATGCAGAAGATAGTCTTCATCGGCCAGAAGCTCGACAAAGAGGCCATCACCCGCCTGCTTGACGGGTGCATTGCCGAATAGGAGGAGCTATTTCTTCTCGTAGTGGTAAGTGGCCATTATTGGATAATGGTCAGAGATCCATTTGTTGCCGTAATCTCCGTCCAACACCTTGAAAGTTAGAGGCGTAAGCCCTTCGCCGCTGAAAAAGATGTGGTCTATCTGGCTTTTGGGGTTTGAGTAACCGTTGAAAGTGAATTTGTTCCTGTCGCTTACCGGAGCTACGTCGCGGGTCGATTTCATCTTGCCCTTGATGGGGGCGAAAATGGCATCGGAGGCCACGGTGTTGAAGTCGGCCGTAAGGAATGAGGGGTAGCCGTCGGGATTGAGTTCGTCCATCTTGCGGGCAATAAGTTTCATGGATTCACTGCGCGCAGTCTTGCCATTGTTGTCGAGATGGGTATTGAACATAAAGAACTTCTGCCTTGTGGCTTTATGCATGAACTGCACCCAGGTGAGGGTGCGTGCGTAAGAGGCATCCCAGCCTTTCCCGAGTTTGTCGGGAGTTTCGGATAACCAGAAAGTGCCTTTGTCGAGCACCATGAGCGAATCTTTGAGCCAGAACACGGCCATTGATTCCTCTGCGGAATAACTTGTGGTCGGAAGCGGCATCTTGCCGGTGTCACGTCCTATGCCGTACCAGCCGTATTCCGGGTGAGCGTTAATCATATCCGTAATCTCGTGTGCCTGGGCTTCCTGGAAACCTATTACCATGGGCTTCGCCTCGCCGAGCATCTTTATTACAGCCTTCTTGCGGTCTTTCCAGCCGGTTATATCAACGCGGTTGTCAACGGCAACGTTAAAGGACATTATGGACAGGATACAATCGGTACGTGCTGGCTTGGGAGGCGTGGTCGGAGTATCGGTGGGGTCTTCTTTTTCGGGTTCGGGCTCGACTACAGGGGCTTTCTGGCAAGCTAAAACAGCAAGAAAAGCAAGTGCTGCAAAAAACTTCTTCATATAAGGGTCATTAGTTTAGGATGCAAAGATACTGAATTCTTTCTATTTGTTGTTACTTGAAAACATAGCTTATACTGTACAGATTCTGCGAATCGCCTCCGTAGAGCAATTCCCACTCTCCGTGGAGCGGCTCCATCCGCCCGCTCTCTTCGTTCCACCAGGTAAACGTGTCTTCGGTCAGCGGTATTATAACGTCAATGCTTTCTCCGGCCTTGATGTTTACCTTATTGAACCCCCTTAAGCTTAGGCGCGGGCCTGCAGGATCATCGGGCCTGCGGACATACAGCTGGACTGTTTCTGAAGAGTCGCGCCCGCCCGTGTTGGTGACAGGAATTATAATATGTCCGCGCCTTACCGAGGCCTTGCCGTATTCAAAAAAGGTATAGCTCAGGCCGAATCCGAAGGGGAAGAGAGGCTTTCTGCCGAAAAAGCGGTATGTCCGCCCTTGCATGTCGTAATTCTCGTAATCGGGAAGGTCGGCGATGCTACGGTAGAAAGTAACGGGCAGTTTGCCGGAGGGGCATACGTCGCCAAATAGTACATCGGCAATTGCGGTACCGCCTTCTTGCCCGGGATACCAGGCCTGAAGGATGGCCGCGCAGCTTTGTGTCTCCCTCTCAAGGCCGACGGCGCTGCCGGAGAAATTGACCAGGATCACAGTCTTGCCGGCGCTGTGGAGGGCTTCCAGCAGCTCCCTCTGAACGGCAGGCAACTCTATGTCGGTGCGGTCTCCGCCCTTGAAGCCGGGGAGCTCCACCTCCATCTGCTCGCCTTCGAGAGCGGGGGAGAGGCCGCCTGCAAATATCACTGTATCAATCCCTTCGAGCTGCTCCGGCAGATTCGCCGTAATTGCCTCCCCGGCAACGTGCGGGCAGCCTTGGATGTAAGTAAGAGATGGAACCCTTTGCAGCAAAGCGTCTTTTAGCGTGACTGTAGAGAGTGGGATGCCGTTGTAGTTGCCCCACTGCATGGCGGCGTTGTGGGCGTTGGGGCCGAGGAGCGCGATGCGGGAACACTTCCCGAGCGGGAGGACTCCGTCTTTGTTCTGGAGAAGTACCAGCGATTCGTGCGCCATCTTCAGCGACAGAGCCCTATGTGAGTCGCTTTCAATAATAGCGGTGTCCAGTTTGCTCCAGGTGTCTTTGGCGTCAAGTTCTCCCAGGCGGATTCGCTCGCAGAGTACCCGCTCCAGGCTTCTGTCCACGGTGGCCTCGTCAAGTAATCCTGCACTTACTGCCTCGGGGATGTGGCGGTAGGAATCGCCGCACTCAAGGTCAACGCCGTTGCTTAGGGCCGCCGCTACGGCATGGGCGGCGTCGGGACTGTAGCCGTGACGGCCAGGGACATAAAAATCGTGAACGGCCCAGCAGTCCGATACCACCAGCCCGCTGAAGCCCCACTCGCCCCGCAGGATGCCGTTCACCAGATAGTCGCTGGCCCCGCACGGGTGGCCTCTGAAGCGGTTATAGGCAATCATCACTTCTTTAACCTCGGCTTTGGTAACAAGTTCTTTGAATGCTGGCAGATATGTCTCGCGGAGGTCTCTCTCCGAAGGGTTTACATCGAATTCATGCCTGTTCCATTCAGGCCCTGAGTGCACTGCAAAGTGCTTGGCGCAAGCGTGGGCTTTGAGCACAGGGGCGTCGGAAGGACCTTGCAGTCCGCGAACTACCGCCGATCCCATCATGGCGGTCAGGTAGGGATCCTCGCCATAGGTTTCCATGCCGCGGCCCCAGCGAGGGTCACGGAAGATATTGATATTGGGAGTCCAGAATGTAAGTCCCTGATAATTGCCCACGAAGCCTTGTTCGCGCGCCAGACGGTTCTTGACGCGTGCCTCGTCGCTTACCACGGTAAATACTTCTTCCAGCAGCGGGACGTTGAACGATGCCGCCATCCCTATGGGCATTGGGAAAACGGTGGCGCTGCCGTTGCGCGCTACCCCGTGAAGCGCCTCGTTCCACCAGTTGTACGCCGGAATACCCAGGGAGTCGATGGGTGCGCTGCCGTGCATCAGCAGCGAAGCCTTCTGCTCAATGTTCAGATGATCAATTATTTGCCGCGCTCTCTCCAGCGCGGCCTCTTTGCGCTGGATGCCTGAGCATGAGGTCAGGGCCAAAATGACACTGACCGCAAGTGCTGTTGACCGGATTGATTTCATATTCTGATTAAGATTATCAAAGTTAACAAAAAGCCAAAAAAGATTTGCAAGATATCAGAAAAAGTTATACATTTGCGGTCCAATTCTGGATGTGGCGCAGTTGGTAGCGCACCTGGTTAGGGACCAGGAGGTCGCTGGTTCAAGTCCAGTCATCCAGACAATGGCTTTTCAGGCACCTGCGGAAACGCAGGTGCTTGTTTTTTTTGTGCCCCGCATTAATCGCTGAATTTTTTATAGTTTGACAATATATTTTTTTATATTTGTAGGTCAACTGTAGTAGTGTATTATGTCTATCTATAACGGGGTATTCACCAAACTCCTGACGCTTGTTGTAATATTAGTGTCATTATCCGCTCCTACCTTGCAGGCCCAGAACACCCGCCAGGTAAAGGGAACTGTATATGATGAGACAGGGGAGCCCTTCCCTGGAGTAATCGTTATGAGCCGTAAGCATAAACTCGCCGCCACTACCGATATAGACGGTAAGTTCAGCTTGTCGGGAGTTCCTGCAGATGCTGTACTTTCGGTGGAGATAATGAGTTACAAGACTCAGGAGATTCGTGTAGCCGATATTAAAAAAGATCTGAAAATCTATCTTGAGCCGGACAGCCAGGTTTTGGAAGAGTCGGTCGTTACCGGTATTTTTACGCGTAAGAAAGACAGTTTCACCGGCTCGGTACAGTCCATGACAAGCGAGGATATCAAGAGGGTTTCCAACAGCAATGTGGTTGAGTCACTCAAAAACCTCGACCCTTCGCTGCTTGTTTTGGACAACCTTGAAGCGGGCTCCAACCCCAATGCCATGGCCTCGATGCAGATCCGCGGCGCATCCACGCTGGCCGCCGAGACCTCCAACCTCAAGAGCAACTTCCTGGCCAAGGCCAACCAGCCTCTCTTCATCCTTGACGGTTTTGAAACAACTCTGGAGAAGGTGACCGACATGGATATGAACCGTGTCCAGAGCATAACCATCCTCAAAGACGCTTCCGCCAAGGCAATCTACGGCTCGAAGGGTGCCAACGGCGTCATCGTCATCGAGACCAAGGCGCTCACCAACGACAAGAGCCGTGTCACCTACAACGGAAGTCTCTCTATCGAGGCTCCGGACCTTACGAGTTACAACCTGTGCAACTCCCTTGAGAAGCTGGATGTGGAAAGACGTGAAGGCTACTATCAGAACGGCGATTCTTTCGAGACCGTGGCCCGGCAGGCCCTCTACAACGAAAGGCTTAAGAAGGCCCTGGAAGGCCAGGATACTTACTGGCTCTCCAAACCTCTGCGGCTTGGAATCGGGCAGAAACACTCCGTGAGTATCGAACTTGGTTCCAAGGAACTGAGGGCCCTGGCTACTTTCTCTTACAACGACACCCAGGGCGCAATGAAAGGCTCTTTCCGTGACGTGATCTCCGGCAATGTGAACGTGGCATACAGGCGCGGCGGATGGACTTTCCGTAACATCATGGGCATCTCGCACATGAACAGCTCCGAGTCTCCTTGGGGCAACTTCAACGAGTATGCGGTCCTGAATCCATACCTCACCCCCTACGATGAGGAAGGAAATCTCAAGAAAGTGCTTCAGATGAAGGATTATACGTACGATGGGGTATCCACTTTCTTCGGACTTGTAATGAACCCTATGTACAACGCTACGATAGGCACTACCGACACAAGCCAGTATCTTGCCATATCCGACAATTTCTACGCCGAGTACCAGTTCCTCAAATTCCTGCGCCTGGTAGCCCGTTTCGGTATTGATTCCCAGAAGACCAGGACCGATGAGTTCAAGCCGGGGCAGCATACCGACTTCTACGACACCAACGAAATCCTGCGGCGGGGCAGCTACGAGCAGTCGAACGGCAGCTATACAACCTACTCCGGAGACGTGTCGGCGCAGCTCAACCACAATATCAACGGTAAGCACGACCTCTTCGCCACCCTTGACTGGAGCATCTCCCAGACCAATTACGATGAGATTGTAAACTACACGGAAGGCTTCCCGAACAGCAATATGAAGAGCATTACCTTCGCCCGCCAGTATGCCACGGATATGGTGCCCACCGGCAGCGACGGACTGAACAGGAACCTCGGGGCCCTCGCCACTGCGGGCTACAGCTACGACAACCGCTATATGGCGGACGCCACCATCAAGGGCAGCGCTTCTTCCGTTTTCGGCACCAAAAACCACTGGGGCATCTTCTGGAGCGCCGGTCTGGCCTGGAACATACACAACGAGCGCTGGATGAAGGACAAGGTGTCCTGGATCACCCAGCTGAAGCTCAGGGCTAGTATGGGATCTTCCGGCAACCAGAACTACACCAGCAACGTGGCTCTGCCTGTCTACAACTACTACTCTTCAGCATATTACAACGGTTTCACCGGAGCTGCGCTGAATAATATGGCCAATCCTGAGCTGGGCTGGGAGGAAAAAATGGACTACAACGTGGGAATCGATTTCCGCACCAGGTCGCTTAATGTAGTCTTGGATGCGTATATCGCCGATACGCAGAACCTTGTATTCTCCAGGACCATACTGCCGTCCACCGGATTCCT
>JAEEGJ010004286.1_pt1 | contig 49133 bp, 40 predicted proteins | sample 8958761 | NCBI WGS metagenome assembly JAEEGJ01 (sample SAMN16246546, study PRJNA631951) | gut metagenome | biome: gut microbiome; feature: rumen; material: RS-attached | host: Bos | place: Iran: Karaj | collected 2018-10
ACGCTCCTGGATAAAGCCATCGACAGCTTGCGCCCAGAGGAACGCTCCCTCCTGCATCTGCGTTACTACGAAGGCCATTCGCTTGGCGAGATAGCAGAGGTGATGGAGGTTCAGGCCGGACCGCTGGCCAGCCGACTACAGAGAATAAGACAGAAACTCAGCAAAATAATAGGATTATGAAGACAACGACAGACAATCACATAGATAAGCTCCTGCACGAGGCCATGAAGCAACGTGCAGCGAAGGTGCCGCCGTTGGCTGACGATTTTGCAGAGAAGGTGTTACAAAGAACCCCTCTCCGTCTCCCCCGGGTGGGAGAGAAAAAGACCATCCCCTTGCGTAGATGGTGGCTCCCCATCTCTGTTGCTGCCAGCATTGTCATTGCTTTTCTCCTTTGGCCTAATAGTCCTGCAGTAATAGATGACACGCCCGTAGTGGCAGAGGTAGTAGAGCAGCCTGTACTAAAAGCTCCAAAGGCTTCTGAATGCTCTGATGTACCAGAGGCTTCTGATAAACCAGAGCCTGCAAAGTCCACTAACTCCAGCAGAACTTATAAACCCCATAGGGTTAGTAAACCCATAGAGGAATCTCTTTTGGCAGAAGTCGAAACTGATGAAGACATGGAGGATCCGTTCCTTGCCATAGCAGAACAGATGCAGGACATCCGCTTGCGGGGCGAACAGGTACGTCATGAAGTAGCACAATTAATAGATAAACAAGCAAATCTTCAATAACATGAAAAAAATAACAACAATAATCCTGCTGGCTGTGTTTTCTGCCGCAGTTTATTCTCAGGAATCCAACGAGCAGCTTCAGCAGTTGGAGAAGTATCTGGAGAAATTGGATTTTGGCGTTTCCCATGAACAAACCAACTGTGGTAGTTCTGCTAATATCCGACATACATGGCAGGCCAACTTCTATGAAACCACGCAAAAAATACCAGTGGATGAAAGCCTAGGCGAAGAAAAAAGAAAACAGTACCAAGCCTATCATGACGAATTTATCGCCAAGAGATGGCGGAATCTTGAACACGCAGTAGATTCTGTCCGGCTTGCCTTTGCCCGTCTGAGTAAGGAATCCTCTAAAAGTTATCTCTTTGAAGATCATATGGATAAAGCCGACACCATAATTTATGCACTGGCTTTTGCCCGTTCCGATGGTAAAACTCCTTTCTTTTACGAGGACAAGAGGCATAACAGGTCGCAGTTTTATGGTGCTCGCGAGGCGGTGAGTTTTAATTTCGATAAGAACTTCGACAGTAAGGGCCAGTTTTTTGTTGGAACGGGGAGTTATGAACATGTTTATGAGATAGAAACAGGTCTGTCAAGGGATAGTGATATGAAAAGCTTTGATGCTGAGGCTTTTCTGGCGATTATCCAGCCCGTAATAAAACCCCTTCTGTCCCTGAAAGGAGCAAAGTCATATCCTGTATATTGGCGACACGATGTTGGTTATGAAGATGAAGTTGGGAGGGACGGTGGACTAAGTCACAAGACTACTTCTTATGGCAGCAAAGCGTCAGGCCAAGGGCTTACAACGGGAACTTTCTACTTTATTCCTGCCCAGTACGAGGCAGAAGCAAAGATGCTGCAAAAACAGCTTGATTCGCTTACCTTAGCCTATGTCAACCAACATCCGGAACAGCCATACACTTACAAGTATTCCAAGGGCTACTCGCGCTACAATCTCAGGGAGATGGTACAAGGATACAGATGTCATGGCTATGATGATTATAGTCTCAGGAGTTATTGTAGCGATGAAGGGTTCTTTATTCTTTCCCTTACCACAAAAGGTGATATTTGGATTCCCAGCGATTGGCCAATACTGAAAAGTTGGATCAATGGCGAGAGGGTTTACCTGAAGGGTAGGGCTCCCAAGAAGGAGAAGGGCAAGAAATAAACATCGCATTAGTTTGGTTTTAAGGTTAAATTATGGTACCAAATAGCTCCCGCGTTGAGAAACGTGGGAGTTTTTTTTGAAGTTGAAAATAATCGCTAAAAAGTTTGGTGGTTAAAGAATGTCTTTGTATATTTGTGCACAATATATGATGTGTTAATCAGTAAATTCGTGTTTTATACATAATATATTATGCAGAATAGATATGTATTTGACCCCTATCCGCTACAGGTAACCATGCAGCGGTTAGCAGAAAACCTGAAGGCTCGTAGGTTAGAGAAGAAGATCTCCACAAAAAGCCTGGCAGAGATGAGTGGTGTGCCGGCTTCCAGCATTCAGCGCTTCGAGCTGAAGCATTCCATTTCCCTGGAATCATATGTCAAATTGGCCAAGGCTCTGGGCTATTCTGAAGAAATCTTCAGTCTGTTGTCTGAGCCTAAGTACGATACAATGGAGGAACTATTGGAAATCCATAAGAACAAAACCAGAAAACGAGGCATATGATAAAGGAATTACAATCAGTAAGCGTGATGTATCATGGCAGAAAGGTGGGTACGCTTTCTGTCGGCAGTAAGCAGATTTGTCAGTTTGAATATGACAAGGACTGGCTTGTCGATGGTTTTTCCATATCTCCTTTGAAGCTTCCGCTGAAGTCGGGTATCATGACGGCTGACTACATGCCTTTCAATGGGAATTTTGGCGTGTTTGAGGACTGTTTGCCAGGCGGCTATGGCGAGTATCTGCTGCGTAAGGTGCTCAGCAAGGCTGGTATCAACTACGGCACGCTGACGCCTGTTCAACGGTTGAGTCTTGTGGGAAGTTCCGGTATGGGCGCTTTGTGTTATGTACCTGAGACCCAGATGCAGCAAAGCGATTGGCAGGGCTCGTTCGATGAGATGCAGCAAATGGCACTGGAGGTTCTGGCAGAGAAGACGGAAGATAATGCCGATGTACTCTTTTACAGAAGTGGTAATTCTGGTGGCGTCCGTCCCAAATGTATATATACGGATGCAGACGGGCATTGGCTGGTAAAGTTCCGTCACACCTACGACCCTAAGAATATTGGAGAGATTGAATTCAAATACAATCAGGTAGCTCGTAAGTGTGGCATTACCGTTCCAGACTTTAAACTGATGGATGGCAAATACTTTGCCTCTAAGCGCTTCGACATTGAAGATGGTCAGCGTTTGCATGTGGTAACAGCCAGCGGCTTGCTGAACGAGCCTATCACCCCACCCAAGATGGATTATCATAGTTTGCTGCAACTGACAGGTTATCTGACGCAGTCGCCCGAAGAGGTGGAGCAGCAGTTCCGTCGTATGGCTTTTAATGTCTATGCCCGTAACTACGATGATCATGCCCGCAACTTCAGTTTTATCTGTCGTGACGGTAAATGGACTTTAGCTCCTGCCTATGACCTTACCAATGATAATACATTGGGGGAACATGCCACTACCGTGAATTTTAAAGGCCTCCCTACAGACGAGGATATGATTGTGGTTGGTACTAATATCCGCATCACCCGTTCCCGATGTCTGGAAATAATAGAAGAGGTAAGGGTAGGAACAGAAGAAATAAGAGGCATAATGCGTTAGTTTGGTTAAAAGTGAAAAAAAATTTACCTTTTCTTGTTTAATAATGTGGGGCTACTTCGTTATATAAGTGTATGACACAAGAAGAGTTCACACATATTGCCAATGAGATGCGCAGAAAGTCTGTTTCTGTAGCCCAAGGATTCGGATATGGGTTGGAGGATGCAGAAGATATTGCGCAAGATGTGATGCTCAAGCTGTGGTGTCTACACGAAAAGATGGATGATGCGGCACGCCTAAAGGCCTCTGTGGCGATTATCACGAAGCAAGTGTGTATTGATAAATGGCGCACCACCCATATTCAAACAAGAGTGGGTGACATAATGCCAATCGTTGATGAGGATTCACTGTATGACAAGTTGGAATATGCAGAACTGGAGCAATGGATGAAAGAGCAGATAGAAAATCTGCCCAGCACATCAAGTATTGTGCTGAGGATGCGCCAGTTGGAACACCGCGAGTTGGGCGAGATTGCAGAAATCCTGAATATAAGGCAAACATCTGTTTCTACTCTGCTTTCGCGAGCACGGAATGAATTGCTAAACAAACTTAAAAGGAGGAATCAACTATGAAAAGACAACTCGGTAAACAGAAAATAGCCGACCTTCTCAATAAGTTCATGTCAGGAGAAACCAGTCTGGATGAGGAGAATATCCTGGCTCAATACTTTCACACTCACGAGGTGAGCGATGAATGGAAGGAATACAAGGAAATGTTCGCCTTGTTCGATGGTGGAGCGGTAGACATAGAACAAGAGGCAAAACCTGTAGCTAAGCCAAAGATTATTCCTTTCCGATGGATTATGACTGGCATTGCCGCAAGTGTTATACTTCTGATAGGTATCTCCTTACTAATGAAAGACAGCGAGCCTGTAAAGCAAGAACCCGTAGTGACAGAGGTAGTAGAGCAACCTGCACCAGAGGCTCCTAAGGTTTCTGATTCCTCCGAATATTCTGAGTATTCAGATAACTCCGAAAAATCTGAGCCTTCAGAACCTGTTAAACCCAAGAGAACCCATAAGGCCCGCAAGGTTAGCAAAGCCGTAGAGGAGCCTTTGCTGGCACAGACAGATGAAGAGCCCATTATTCCTGCCGACAAACAGGCATTGGTGGATATCTATCTGGCAGAAGAGGCGCTGCAAGTAGCCTACGAACTGCAGGCGCAACAGGAGGAACTCCGTGCTTACGCTGCTATCCTGACGGGGGAAGAAGAACCACAGCCCCAATCCATTATAGCATTTTAGTCAATTCATAATTTACAATTCACAATTCATAATTATATCTTCTTATGAAAACAATTCTGAAAAGCATTATTACAGCGAGCCTGTTACTCGCCTCTGTTACCACTACAGCGCAGAATGTCGTTGCCCAAGACTTGGAAAGCTGGATGGAAACCATCCTTTGTCAAGCTGACGAGAGAAAGGTGGAAGTCTCCAGGAACATAGGACATGAACGTGATGTCCAAAAGGAAGGTACACCGTTGAAATGGCGTCGCGACATCATTACTCTTACACTACCCAAGAAACACCGTAACCTGCTTGATGATATGATAAGGGCCTTTGAATCCAACGCTCAGTACAATCCAAAATGCTACGGAGTCAACAGTCAGAGGGGGGCATCAAACGATAATACCAGTAACAGTATTCGTAGAATGATGTATGGCGACTTTCCGATGGACTACGTCGAAATCGGCAAGGACTACAACAACTACATCAACGTGAACATCCTTGATGCGAAGGATACTACTAAGACTCACCGCTATGCCTACGCCCTGGAATGGCGCGAACAGAGCGGCACCACAGAGAAAGGAGCTGTTGATGTACGCTACACCGTCACCTACGGAAAGATTCCATCATCTCCGAGTACTGGCCTTGAAGTAATCAAGAAATCTAATAAGGATGCTATCGAATCTTATAAAGGATTCATCAAGGGACTTGACCCGAAAAACGTGTACCGCATAGGAGATGCCCGCACTAAGGACAATCTGGCGATAAGTGGAGATTCTGCCTTTGTTGTTGAGGAAATAAAAGGAAAACCATATAAATCGGTGGATGGGGCGCTTATTAACCCGTTGCGGGATAGCGAACATATCCTGCTAATGTTCTCAAGTCTGAAGCAGGAATACAAGAAGCAAAAGAATTCAGAACTCGGGGCTATAGTCATCTACTCCCTCTGCAAACGTGCCAACGAGGAGGGTTACTTCAGGGATGATTCTTTGGAAGAACTGAAGCAGTTGATAACCGAAGTTGCAGAACTAACTGAGGAAGCCAAGACAGTGACCGACCGCAATTACTTCCGGATGGCACGGGAACAGTTAGATAAGATTTTAAAATCAAGGAAGTAAAATTTGGTTTTAAAGTTAATAATATTTTGGTGCCAAATAACTCCCGCGTTGAGAAACGTGGGAGTTTTTTTTGCAAAAGACATAAAATTGCACAGAAAACAATGATTTTCTTGGATTAGTGTGCAGGAATTTATAACTTTGCCTCGAAAATATGATGTCATGAAAGAGAATCCATTAATACAATTTGGTAATGTTCCTGTAAATGCTGGAACTATTGCAGCATGCTTCGATTACCTTTCTTCGCCCAGTGAAAAGATACGAGCCTTAGAGAAAGATGGACAGCTGATTCGTCTAAAGCGTGGTTTGTATGTGGTAGATGATAAGGTGAGTGGTAAGTCTATTAATGTCCGATTATGTGCAAACCATATTTACGGACCGTCATACGTGTCGTTACAATGGGCTTTAAGGTGGTATGGGCTTATCCCTGAACGTGTGTTTACGATGACTTCCGTCACCACCAAGCGAACTCGAATGTTTGAAAACTCCTTAGGTCGTTTTACCTATTATCAGGTTAAACCAGACTATTTTTACATTGGAATTAGGAGCATGGAAGAGAATGGATTAAATTGTCTTATGGCCAGTCCTGAAAAAGCACTTTGTGATTTGATTCTTTACGATTCCTATTTACCTTCTCAATCCATGAAGGGCTTGGTTCAATACCTGGAAGAGGATATTCGCTTTGATACTGATGCCTTGAAAGATTTTGATGTCAGTATCATTGAAACATGCGCCCAGGCAGGCAGAAAGGAACAGATACTGAATAATCTAATTAAAATTATAAATAAAGGATGAGTGTATATGATGATATGGTGGCGGAATACGCCCAAAGATTAGGTACATCTACGTCAAACGTTGAGCAGGAGGTAATGCAGCGTATTGCCCTTGCAGGATTACAGCGTGGAGGATTCTTTGATCACGCAGCTTTCTATGGCGGCACCTGTCTGCGTATCTTTCATGGCCTGCCTCGATTCTCTGAGGATATGGACTTTTCCCTGATTGAGAAATGTGATGATATTCACTTGGAAAACTATTTTCCTGCCATAGTTGAAGAATTTAAGTTGGCTGGTCACGAGGTGAATATTGTAAAGAAGGATAAGAAGATATTTGGAAGGGTAGAGTCTGCATTTCTCAAGGAAAATACCGAGGTGTTCGACATCAAGTTCCAAACAAAGAAGACCGTTAAGGTAAAAATAGAGCTTGACATCGACCCTCCTTTGGCTTTCGAGACGGAACAGAAGCTACTCATCCAACCCTATTCCTTTATGACACGTTGCTTTACCTTACCATATTTATATGCAGGAAAGATGCATGCCTTGGTGTTTCGTAATTGGAAGACGCGTGTGAAGGGACGTGACTGGTATGATTTCGAATGGTATGTACGGCATCGGATTCCTTTAGATTATCAGCATTTGAGGGAGAGAATCCGAGTATTTAGCGGTGAAGTTATAGAAAAGGAAACGTTTCTGCAACTTCTTCGTGAAAAGCTTTCTTCTACGGATATTAATCTTGTTAAGCAAGATGTAATTGATTTTATAGACAACCCTCACGAACTTGATATTTGGTCTAACGACTACTTCCTGCAGTTGGCAGACATGATTGTGTTCAAGTGAATGTTTTGGCACAGAAAATTGCACCAGTTATGTTTTAAGGTTAAATAATTTATGGTACCAAATAGCTCCCGCGTTGAGAAACGTAGGAGTTTTTTTTATCCCCCGATACAAAACATTTTTACCCTAAGGATAAAACACTTTATTACGGCATTTAAAACTATTTTCAAGCTTTGAAAATATATAACCAAGCCTTGAAAATAAATTATCAAACCATGAAAATATATTTTCAAGCCTTGAAAATAATTATTTCAGCCGTCTTGGCATGTTTTCTCCTTAGCATTCCAATGTTTTGTTACTAGGGGGCTCAGGGCCATCATCGTCGCAAACGTGTTAAAGGCAGAATAATTTGCCACAAACTTGCTGGTATCGGCAAAAATGAATATATTTGCGGTGGAAAACGGGAAAAAAACTTGCCGATAAACGAAGATGGAGTATATATCAGTTATGCAGTTTGCCGAGAAGTTCGGCATTTCGGAACGCACGGCACGCAATTATTGTGCTAGCGGAAAGATTGATGGAGCTTTCCTCACAGGTAAAACATGGAATATCCCTGCTGATGCTGTTTTGCCTCAGCGTGGAGCCACCAAGAAGAAGGTGTCACCCCTGCTGATTGCCCTGAGGGAGCAGAAAGACTCAAGGTTGAAGGGTGGCATCTATCATCGCACGCAGATTGACCTGACTTATAACTCCAATCATATGGAAGGCAGTCGGTTGACTCATGACCAGACGCGCTATATCTTTGAGACCAACACCATCGGCATCACGGATTCGGTGGTTAATGTAGATGATATTGTAGAAACGCTGAACCACTTCAGATGCATTGATTATATCATTGATCATGCAGAGGAACCTGTTACGGAGTCTCTTGTCAAACAACTTCATCTGCTATTGAAAACGGGAACATCAGACAGCCGCAAGGATTGGTTTGCCGTGGGTGAGTATAAAAGATTTGTAAACGAAGTTGGTGGTCAGGAGACCTGTCCGCCGAAGGAGGTTCCACAAAGGATGAAGGCATTACTCGGTTGCTACAATCATAATAAACGCAAGACGCTGGAGGACATTATCGATTTCCATGTAAGTTTTGAACAGATACATCCTTTCCAGGATGGTAATGGTCGCGTGGGGCGCCTGTTGATGTTCAAGGAGTGTCTGGCAAACTGCATCGTGCCTTTCATCATTACCGATGATCTCAAACTATTCTATTATCGTGGCCTGAAAGAGTGGGGACATGTCAATGGTTTCTTGACAGACACCTGCCTCACCGCCCAAGACCAATACAAGGCGTTGCTTGACTATTTTAAGATTACGTACAAATAAATAGGCAAAGCATCATCATTCTGCTCCCACGTCTTGCGAAACGTGGGAGTTTCTTTTGCGATTTCAGGGCGTTTTGTTCAGTATGTCAATAATTTTCTTTTGTATTGTCTCCCCCGCTGGGGATGGCAAGTTGGGCGAAATTTTCTGCCCAGTTGGGGAATATATGTTGCTTAGTTAGAAAGTGATTTAGGATACAGCAAAGATATAACATTGGCATTGCGGTCTACGAAGAAATGACAAACTTTTTTCGATTTTTTTTTGAACTGCGTTGCGCGTTGCAGCGTTGCAGTTCTCTAAAGGGTATTCCCATACCCTAAAAATACTTCTATATTTATATATAAATATAGAGTTAATTTTTGACTATCGTAGAATCTATTTTGGAACTGCAACACTGCAACGCTGCAACAGCGAGCGCAGAGCCATCCTTCTGAGCGAATTTCTGCCCATTTCATCGAGGAAATATTGATACGTGAGGGCACACGTGTAGGCTCGGGGAGGGTATAAACGCGGCGTTATCCCTTGTCCGTCTCGCAATTTTATCCTAAATTTGTTGCGTTTTAATTTGACTTTTGCAGACCTCAGTCGTATAATGAGTAGAACAACAACAGAAAAAGGTGCAAACAGAGAGTGAGATAATACAACAATGTAGGGACGGCAACAAGGAAGCCTTCCGATGGTTGGTGCAGCAGCATCAACGGTTGGTGTTCTCTCTGGCGCTGAAGATGCTGGCCGACGAGGAAGAGGCTAAGGATGTGGTGCAGGAGACGTTCATTCGTGTATGGCAACGCATCGGTGACTATAATCCGCAGAAGCCCTTCACTACTTGGCTCTACACCATCGCCTCGCGTCTCTGTCTGGATCACCTGAAACAAATGCGGCGCATCCTGCCCCTGCCAGAAGACGAGAGCGTGTTGCATCGCTTTGCCAACGATGAGCAGCAGACACTGGAGAATAGCGAGTGGGTGGCCATCGTGAGGATGCTGGCAGAAGGACTCAGCCCCAAGCAAAAACTGGTGTTTACACTCTGCCAGTTGGAGGGCCTGCCCTCAGCAGAAGTGGAACAGATAACAGGGCTGGATGCCAAGCAGGTGAAGAGCAACCTGTATGTGGCCCGCCAAACGATACGCGAACGACTAAAATGCTTAGGTTATGAATAAAACTGATGATATACTGGAGAAGCTGAAGAATGCGAAGCAACCGCAGATAGATATGACGGAGGAGATAATGAACAGCCTTCCGGACCCCCTCCCATCCTCCCCGAGGGGAGGGAAAGAAGCTGGTCGTACATTAATTTTCGTACGGGCAGTGCTCTCCCTTGCCGCCGTGTGGATTGTTGGCTTCTTCATCTATCTGAAATATGAGGCTACAGTTCCAACCAAAGCAAATAACACCTCTCCCTTTGGGGGAGGTAGGGTGGAGGCTTGTACTCTCAAGGAAGTCTATAAATCCCGTCTTTGCCAAGACTGCAAGAAATCAATTAGTTACACCCAAATAAGGTCTATGCTTTATGAAAACAAGTAAATCTATTTACAAAGCCTCCCTTTGGGGCGGTTTGCTGGGAGCCATTCTGCTCCTTAGCTCCTGCTATCAGCCTAAAGTGACGATGAAAACCACAGTCCAAGGTGGAGAGTATGGCATTATCCAACGAGAGGCTAAATACAGCAATGTGATGTCGAAAGAGATGCGCGACTCAATGTGGGTAGGTAACCAAGCTATGTTGTCTTACCCCATACCGGAATGCCTGAACATGGATGCTTTTATGGGTTCGCATACTGACATTGGCGAAGGGGATACGGTTACTACTACCTTCTCGATGTTTTTCAAGACCGCAGAAGATATGGGTAGGCTTATGCCTTTGCAACTGAACGGCGTTCGTCTGAGGTCGGAAGCCAAACTGGACAAGCGTTTCCGCTGGTTCTATACCGAATACACCTTCACGGAGACCTTCTACTGCGTGGGCGATACGTTCAAGCTGCCTGCCATCGACTATGCCGACAAGGCTGAGATAAGCTACTGGTTCACGGGTCAGCCCAATCTGATAGCGGGCATGAGCGGTGCTGAGGCTTCGCAGAAACTCGGCGATATGGAGCCTAATATTACCAAGTGGCTGAATGATAACCTCTTCAAGACGGGATTCGACTTTATCGTAGCCAACTACGACTCTATCGCCAACCCTCCTGTCAGCAAGGAACGCTTCATAGAGCTTCAGGATTCCTTGGTACATTTTATTATGGCAGGGGAGGAGGATATCCTGACTGCTCGGCCAGACGACAAGTTGCGCGAATTCTTCCACTCTAATGCTTACGCTATGTTCTTCGATGAGGATAACCCTCTGGGCGAGAAGTTGAACAAGGAGTTCATGAATCGCCTGAACATCTTCTGGTTTAATGTTCCCTACACCCTTTCGATGCCTGGCAAGGTTACTGATGCAGGCAACGGAACGCTGCAACCAGACGGCACTATCCTCTATCCCTTCACGGGCGAGCGCCTCATCCCTCAGGATTACACCATCACAGCTACATCACATGTTGCTCACATCTGGGCTTACATCATAACGTTGTTCATCATCCTCCTTGCCATTGGCAGCTTCTTGTATAGAAGGAAAAGGTAGGAGAGAGAAGGAAAACAGAAAAGGTGGCCAAATTGGTCACCTTTTCTTGTCTTATCGAACATGATCTCTTTTCAAAAGATTTTATTTCCAAAATAATTGCCTGCTTTTAAATCTTTTTCCTACTTTTAGGGTCTTAATGGTAGATGCGTCAACAAAAATGAGGAAAAATGAACAAGGAAAATGATGTAACCGAAGAAGAACTTGCTAAGGTGTTCAAGGCAGAACGCCCTCGTCTGCTGAGGTATGCCTGCTACAGACTGGCGGACAGCGAAGATGCTGAGGACGTGCTGCAGGAGGCGTATTTGAAGTTACATTCACGAATACAAACACCCCATGGGCAGGAAATCCAGAATTTGCAAAACTACCTGTTCCGTACGTTGGCAAACGTATGTGCAAAATGGCAATCCGGCAATAGTCGCATTAAGACCGTTCCTTTGGATGCGAAAGTGGATTTGGCCGATGCAACTGCTGACACCTCAAACGATGATAACTACAAGCGTATTGTTCAGTTACTGACAGAAATCCCAGAAGAACAGGCTGAAGTAATTCGCCTGCGAATCTATGGCGACAATAGCTTTGCTCAGATTGCCGAAATTCTCTCTCTTCCGCTCCCGACGGTAAAATCCCGCTTTCTTTACGGACTGGAGAAAATCCGCAAGGGCGTGAAAGGCTTAAATGTTAAAGGGTTAAATTGTTAAAACATTTACTATTATGAATTGCAAGGAATTCAAGGAAAAGGTGGCCGACCTTTTCGACAAGACCATAGATATGCAAACTGAGCGCGAATGCAAGGAGCACATGGCCCACTGCCCAGCGTGTAAGGCTTATTACGATGAGCTGCGTGAAACCTATGCCCTGCTTCAGCCTGAAGCAAATTCTTCATTGCCACTTCGTTCTCGCGTTCCGCTCGCGCCCCCTTCGGCGTTCTTCACTCTTCACTCTTCACTTTTTAAAGTTGCCTCCATCTTCATCGCTGCAATTTTCCTGACAGGACTTTCCTTTGCTGCTGGTCTGTCCTATGCTACCCATCGTTCTCAAGCACCTAAGCAAGAGGCAGTAAGTCAAGAGTATGCCAACGAGAAGATGCTTGAGCTTACCGATAATGGAGAGCGGATTGTCATAACCTGGCTCAAGGGAACATGGGTCGAGGGTGACTTCGGCAGCTACATCGAGGCGGATCCCATTGAACACTCTCCAGCCTTACCGCTCTATGGTGAATACAAAGCTACCATCAAACTGAACGGCGAGAAAATTGATATTAACAACCTTCCGAACCTCCCTGCATCGGCAGTAAATAAAATGGAGATTCGCTTTACAGCCGGACGAATCGTCAATCTCATCACCACGCCGGTGGAGATTCCCTATGCTGATGATTCCTACGGAGAATAAAAAGAAAAACACAGGTATTTACCTTTATTAATTAACACCATAAACTTATGAAACATCTCATCTTTCCGATGAGGGCCGCAACCCTCATTCTGCTACTGTTATGCCCATTCGTTGGCAAAGCACAATCAAAAAACAACTGGCTCTGGCCCATCAAAGGACAGAAGGCGGGAGAAGGAATCCTCTTCCGTCCGCAGGACAAGATTGGTGATGAACTGAACTTCGAAAACCTCTTCGTTACCGCTCCAGAGGGAATGGAGATTCTGTGTCCCGATGATGCTGTTGTGGAGAACTATAGTTTCGGCTATTATCCATCACTCGTTACCTCTAACAGCTGGGGCACGTCAGATAAGCCTTACGCTGAGATCGTTGCCGAACATAAGGATGAGTTCCGCAGCAAAGGTTGGGACATTCGCTGCTTCTCCATCATGATTGGGCTTAAGATAGGAAATAAGAAACTATGGATTAACGGTCTGCGACGCGATAGCGCCATCCCCACAGGCACACGCCTGAAGCGCGGCGATGTGCTTGGAACCATGGGCTATAGCTACCATGTTATTAATGAGCCCAGTATCTCTGTGGCCGTCTCGTACCAGGGAAAATGCGACGACCCCATGACACCCTTCGGTCTGCGCTCTACCTTCCGGAAGCCAGAGCCGCAACCCACCAAATTCTATCTGACACACGACGAGGCGGTGGCCGATTACAAACAGTTGACCAGCAGCGTGAAAGAGATATACCCTTCGTTGGAAGATTTTATGACCGAACTGGAATACGACAGGTTTGTCAGTAAGCAACTTAAGCGCATTCCTGCCGATGGCATTGCGCTAAAGGATTTTGCCGACATCGTTTATGATTACAACCAGGTCATTCACGATTCGCACCTTGATATTCGCTGTCCCGTGCCCGATAACCCGGAGGATAAGAAGCAAGGGCTGGAGTATTATTATTCGCCTCTCTTGGTTGGGCATGTAGCAGAGGGAGACTCGTCTAATTATGCCTGCGTGGTATTGATTGCCGCTGATGGCATCCATTCCAATTATGTGGGCAGACGCATTGCCCGCATCGATGGAAAACCTGTCAGCGAACTGCGGAATAACGCCCGACGTAACTTAATCCTCTACGATGCCGGCGTAACTTCTGTGGCAGATGAGGCTCTCTTTTACGGGGGGAAAATCGTCTATTCTTTCAAGAAGGGAGACCAGAATGCGAGAAAGGCCATAGTTTATGAATTTGAGGACGGCGAACGGGTAGAACTTCCCTTGACAGATTGTTTCAGAGGCAGCGATGCTGACAGAAAGAAGTGGTTTCGTCGCAATAATATCAACCGCCACAAGGATAGTCCCATTGGCATCCGGCAGTTGAACGACAGCGTTCTATACATCGGCCTCAGCACCTTCGAACTCAGTCAAGTGGATTGCGACAGCATTGTGGAAGCCATCCATGCTGCAGAACGCAATAAGGTGCCCAACCTTATCTTCGACGTACGCAACAATTATGGCGGGCATGGTGATGTAATGGCACGTATCACTCGCGCCCTGATGGGACGAACACCCGACTGTCCGCATAAAGGTTACCTGAAAGTCAATGCTGCCACTTTCAGCAGTCCCACCTTAAACTGGATTGCTGGTGATACCATCTTTGGTGATTTTAAGCCCGTTGAAGGACGGAAGGGACTATACCAAATGCCCAACGAAGAAGAGAACAAGAGTCCATCCATCGACTCCCTAGGCTATAACGGTCGCCTTTATGTGCTTATAGACAACCACTCTGCCTCTGCTTCCGCCTTCTTAGCAGGTACCATAAAACGTAGCTACAGAGGCTATATTGTAGGTCGTGAAACCAAGAGTGCCTATCACTGCGAAACCTGCGAGAAGTTTGCCAACATCCAACTCTCCAACAGTCAGTTCACAGCCACCATTCCTATGGTACGCATAGTCATCGATGAAACCGTTACCGACCGTCTGCCCGCTTTGCGTGGTGTGATACCCGACTGTAACATCCCTCTCAGCGAGGAGGAGTTCCACTACGATGGTGATTACATTCTGGATCGCACCCTCCAACTCATTGCTGACGGCACATATATAGAAATCCCCACCACAGTTTCATCGCGTGTTGTTCACATTTGGGCTTACATCGTAACGTTGCTCATCATCCTCCTTGCCACTGGCAGCTTCCTGTTGGGGAGACGGAGTTATAAGCGAAGGGCAGAGTAAATTTATTGTTAAAAAAGATAAAATAATCGGCAAAGGTGAGAACACCTGCGGCATTTCTGCGTCTTCATAATAAAAAAGTGAAATATTTGCACTCACACACACAACATTATGAATTAAAAAACAGAAAGAAATGAAAAAACTATCTCTTGTTGCACTCCTGCTGAGTGTCGTTCTTGGTTGCATGGCCAATTCTGCCGGTAAGTTTACCACCCGCACGTACAAGTTGCGCGATTTCACAAACATTCAGGTTGATAACGTCGTGAAGGTTATCTATACCCAAGGCAATGCCTACGAGGTGAAGCTGACGGGACGTACCGACTGGCTCGACCTGATGGAGGTATCCTCCGCAGACGGAACGCTGAAGGTTGTGGCCAAGAAAACCAAGAAGTTCAATAACGTGAAGAAACAGGACCAACCCGACGGGCATCATAACTTCATCCTGCGCCTTACCGCACCCAGCCTGAAAAATATCCGCCTCAGTGGCGTGTCTGCCTTCGAGGGCAAGCATCTCACGTCTGATCACCTGACTCTCGACATGGATGGGGTCTCTAAGTTCAAGGCAGATGCCATCAAGTGCACCTCGTTCAATCTGGATCTTTCCGGAGTCTCCAAGATAGAGGTCGGGGATGTCAAGTGCCAGAAGATCGAAGCCAGTATACAAGGCGCCAGCAAGGTTGATCTCCAGCGTCTTTTACAGGCCGAGAGGGCTACCTTCGATGTTACCGGAGCCTCTAAGCTCGACCTGACGGCTGATATGCCCGGATTGCTGAAACTGGATGTTTCCGGTGCCAGCAAAGGCACTCTTACCTACAAGGGCGGCAACCTGAAGACCAACTGCACGGGCTCTTCTCATCTTAATGCCGAGGTCAACTGCAAGGATATCAATGTCCAGTGCTCCGGTGCCTCCAGAGCAACCTTCAGCGGAACCGCCGGCAAGGTGGATGTCAGCTGCGATGGCGTAGCCTCGAAGGTGAACACCAGTGAACTGAGACATAAATAATCTTTTTTGGGGGAGGATGCCCCCGAAAAGTTAAAACAACTTAAATAATCGTTGTGATATGTGATATTTCCCTCGCTTGTGCGTTATTAATATATCAAGGTATTAATTTTCAAGTTAGGGTAAAACACACAAAATGCAGAAAACTCTTATCGCATCGTTGCTGGCACTCGTGGCATGCCAATATGCCATGGGTGCTGGCGTGTTTGCAGACAATGACTCGACGAAGAAGAAAAGTCTGGAACTGGAGGTCTATGCCCATGTTGCCGACCACCTGACACACGAGGGAATCGACAGCCTGAAGGCAACGCTGCTCCGTGCAGCTGACAGCAGTTTTGTGGATACCGTTCATGTGGGTTCTTATACAAACAGAGACCGGAAGATGACCTACGTGGAGATGACTATCCGCGAGGCGGGTAAATACCTGTTGCTGCTGGAGGGAAAGGGGTATCAGACGCGATACTCACCTGTGGATATCCCGAGGTTGTATAAACGGGAACACTACCTTGAAATAAAACCCATTTATCTGCACCAAGCCAAACAGAAGAAGGCGCAGATGGGAGAAGAATCTGTAACGCAAATGGATGAGTTGGTGGTGAAGGCCACAAGGCTGAAGTTCTATATGGACGGCGACACGCTGGTGTATAGCGCAGATGCGTTCTCGATGGCAGAAGGGTCGATGCTGGACGCGCTTATCAAGAAACTGCCGGGTGTGGAGCTGCATAGCGGCGGCGAGATAACGGTGAACGGGCGGAAGGTGGAAGCTCTGCTCCTGAACGGAAAAGACTTCTTCGATAGCGACCGTGAGCTGTTGCTGGAGAATATGCCGTCGTATATGGTAAAGGATATCCGAAGCTATGAACGTACGCCAGAGGAGGTGAGGGGTACCCTCCGTGAGAAGAGTACACAAAAGGAACTGGTAATGGATGTGCGGCTGAAACGTGACTACAATACATCGTGGCTGGCGAATGCGGAAGGCGGCATAGGAATGCGTTTCGGCAGTCAGGAGGACTTCGGAGCACCGACGAAAACCCCGCCTTTCCTCGGACGGGCCTTTGCGATGCGATACGCCACAAACTCGCGCTTGGCCTTCTTCGTCAACGTCAACAACCTGAGCGACTATCGCACGCCGGGCGAGAAAGGCGAGTGGTCGCCGCTGAGGCAAGCCGACGGACTCACGACAAGCTACACGCTGGGTGCCAACGGCCTCTACGAGAAGGACAATAATCTGCGTTATCAGGGCAGCATCAAGGGAACGTACTCCGACATCAATGATGCCAATCACACCTCGAGCGAGACGTTCCTCGCGGGCGGCAACAACTACGGACGCTCGTTCTTTGCGAGGCGCAGCTATGACTACCGCCTGAATACAGAACACGATATACGTCTGCGAAGGCCTGGAGTACTTTGGGAGACATTCAAGGACCTGTATTTCGACCATCGTATCTCGCTGGAATACCTTCATTGGTCTAATTTCTCCAACTCCGCCAGTGCGACGCTGGCAGAGGATGTTGCCGCAGGGTGGGGCAAGGCCTGGATGGACAGCCTGATGACACCACATGCAGGAGAGCTTTTGCGCAAGTATGCCCTCAACCGTACTACTTCAAACCGTCACGGCATAGGACGGCACATCCAGTTGCAGAACGACGGCTACTTCTCTACCAATCCTGCACATAACGATTACATTGACTTCCACATCGGCTATAATTACAGGTTCAGCGACCGCTACGAGGATGTCTTCGAGCATTACCTGCTGGATTATCCAAAGACAGGAGGCGCCTCCGACTTCCGCAATCGCTATCGCCCCAACATCGACCGTTCACACAATGTCAGTATGTCGCCCGTCCTGACCTTCTCACTCGACAAGAAGCATAGCCATAACATCGATATCAGTAACCATTTCAGCTACAAAGATACGGAAAGTAACAGAAGCCTCTACTTACTGAATCAGATAGAGGAGTGGGCGGATACTGAGCGCCATCCTCTCGGCACACTGCCTTCGACAGAAGAAATGCTGCGTACCCTCGATGCCGACAATAGTCAGCGCTCGCGCACAAAATCCTTCAACAATGCTCCTGGGATTCAATATGTCTTCAGCCACGATAATGACTCGGCACAGACTTGGAATTTTCTCTGTGCCAGCGTCGGAATGCCCATCGCCCATGAGACAATGGACTACTGGCAGGGCTCGCAGGTAGATACCATTATGAGTCGCCGCACCACCAGTCTCTCGTGGTTATTGCACTTCACTCACAGCAACAGAAAGACCAATCGTGAAATTTATGCCAGTTACAGGAGCAGCGTTACGCAGCCTTCTATGAGTAGCCTGCTCAATATTCGCACTGACAGTGACCCGCTCAACATCCAGCTCAGCAACCCCAATCTGCGTCCTTCGCGCTCGCATAACATCTATGCCGAGTATCGCGAGAAGCTGCATCGCTGGCTGGTAAATGCCTCGTTCGACTTCAGTATAACGCAGGATGCCGTCGCCACAGCCACACTCTATGACCTGACCACAGGCGTTAGGACGAGAACACCACAGAATATCGATGGCAACTGGGATATGGGCATTTCCACCAAGGTGGACCTTCCACTCGATCGCAAGGAGCGTCTGCGTCTCAAACAAGGCCTTAAGTATCGCTACGGTCATAGTGTTGACCTGATGAACGAAGAACGCAGTGTTGTGGGATCGAACTATATCGATGATGAGCTTTCCCTTTCATGGAAAGCCACCGACAAACTTGACTTTTCTGCAAAGGGTAACCTTCACTGGCAGCACTCTACCAGCAAGCGGACAGATTTCCTGCCCATCAACGTCTTTGACTTCGACTATGGCCTGACGGCGCAGATAGAACTGCCCTGGAACTTCCAGATAGCTACCGATCTGACGATGTACTCGCGCAGAGGGTATAGCGACAATTCGATGAATACCAATGAGCTTGTATGGAACACCCGCCTTACCAAACGCCTTATGCATGGTAACCTGCTGCTTCAGATTGACGGCTTTGATATGTTGGGTCAACTCTCCAACGTCCGCCATTCCATCAATGCACAGGGGCGTACGGAGACGTTCTATAATGTCATCCCTTCGTATGGTCTCTTTCATGTTACATGGCGCCTGAATAAGAAGCCAAGGAAAGAAGAGCAATAAAGACTTTATTTCAGCGGTTTCAGGGGAGGAAGGGGGTCGATTTTCCATTCCGGAGTATAGTCATTCTCCAGATTGACGGAGCCGAACTCAAGGTCGGGAACCTTTATAGGGCCGGCCTTCAGGGGTACAACGGTCTCTTCGTACTGCGTAATCTCCACCTCGGCAAACCCAAGGCGTATGATGCCCAGGATGCGGGCAGCGGCTATGCTGAGGTCGATGTTGTACTTGCCGCCAAAGGGCCCGCGATCCGTTACGCGGACGATGACCTCGCGTCCGTTCTTGATGTTTTTTACCTTCAGTCGGGTGCCGAAGGGGAAGGTGCGGTGGGCACAGGTAAGACTGTCCTTGTGAAAGCGTTCGCCATTAGCCGTAAACCTGCCGTGTGCGTTGTACCAGGAGGCTTTACCCTTCAGGGTCTTGGGGTTCTTCTCGGGGATGGAATCGGCCCTGGCCGGCAGCACGAAAATGCTTGCTGCCAAACAAAGGAAAAAACATAAAAACAGACTATTTTTCATAGGCCTAATGTCTTTTACGGACCGCAAGTTCGGTCTTTTTCCTTTAAAAGCCAAATAATTTGTTGTTTTTTTCGTTGAACAGTAAACATTGAACATTGAACATTATTTATTATTGGATATTATTTCGTATTTTTGCGCCGTTTTTTAAGGATGGAATAGTATGAAACCCCGTTATATTGTGCTTTTTATCATCTGTCTGCTGGCTGGCTTGGCCCTGCTGTGCATATCCCTGCCCCAAGGAGGTATCCGCGTGGGGGGTATGACGCTGCGCTTCCCCACGCTGGCAGAGGCGTTGGCTGTGCCCGAAGAGCCTGCCGACACGGATACGGTGGCTGCCCTCTCTCCAGAGGAGATAATGGAACAGCGACTCTCTGCCCTGAAGACGGAGAAGATGGAGGAGTTTAACGAATACTGCATGAAGGATCCTGCCCGCCTGTACCTGCCGGATAATGACGAGACATACCTGGATGCCTTCTTCGAGAAGATGCAGAATGCCGGCAACAAGCACCTGCGCATTGTGCATTACGGCGACTCGCAGATCGAGTGTGACAGAATCTCGGGTGTCCTGCGTCAGGAGTTCCAGGAGGAGTTCGGAGGTCAGGGCGTAGGTCTTATCCCTGCCTTGCAGACGGTTCCTACCTATACCACCAGTCAGACCCTTTCGGGTGATGCCTCGCAGTATATGGCTTTTGGTCCTGCTGACTTACGCGGAGATAATAACTTCTATGGTCCCATGGCTAAACGGACAGAGCTGTATGGGGGCACCATCAGCATATCTGCCAGGGGAGGGAAGGATTACTCGCATTCCTGCTCGTTCAGTAAGGTTACCATCCTGACCAAGGATGCTGCCGACCTGCACCTGACGGTGAAGGGTGATACGGTGGCTTTGGATACCGCCAATGTGGGCGATATGTACTTCTATACAGCAAGGATGGAGGGCAGTGCCTCTTCGGCTACCATAGGAGTAAGAGGTCATGCCTCTATCCTGGGAATTCAACTGGATGGTTCGAGGGGTGTGAGTGTGGACAACCTGCCTATGCGCGGCTGCTCGGGCCCCGAACTGCTGAGTGTCAACAGGGCATCTATGCGTCCTTTTTTTGCCAGGGAGAATGTGGGTCTTATCCTCCTGCAGTACGGAGGCAACAGCGTTCCTTACCTGAGCAAGGCCAAGCTGCCTGATTATAAAGACAGAGTGAAAAGCCTGATAGGTATGTTCCGCCAGATGGCGCCTGAGGCCAAGATTATATTCATCGGCCCGTCGGATATGGCCAATGTGGATTCTACGGGTGCTGTAAGCTCTTACCCAGTGCTGCCCGAGGTTGTGAAGACGCTCAGGGAAGCAGCCAATGAGTCGGGTGCTGCATTCTGGAATATGTATGATGTGATGGGCGGCAAGAATAGCATGGCCAAATGGGTACATTCGGGCCTGGCGGGTGCCGACTATGTGCATTTCACACCTGCAGGAGCCAAGAAGATGGCTCACATGCTATACGAGACCCTGCAGTTCTATTATAAGTTTTACAGATTCCGCTCGGGGCAGGACAAGGTTGAACTGCCGGAGGGGGATTCCCTGATTGTTGACTCGCTATGACGAAGAGGCTGACTGTAACCATACTGTTCCTGCTCTCTTTGCTCGCAGGTTATGCAGAACGGCTGAAGTGCGTGGAGATAGCCGACTATGACCACGTGAACTTTGACGCCTGCTATATGCAGTTCCCTGCTCAGCGTCAGAAGTTCGAGGCCCTGTACCGCAGGATGGAGCATATCCGTCGGGGCGGCGAGGGTGTGGTGAATATCCTGCATGTGGGAGGTAGTCATGTGCAAGCCGGCGTCCTGAGCCATAGGTTAAGATGCAACTTCGCACAGATGATGCCTGGACGGCCCCAGAGCCGAGGGCTGATGTTCCCCTTCAGGGCTATCAGGACCAATGCGCCCAAAGACTATGACTTCTCTGCCTCGGGCCGTTGGAAGTCGGCTCGCTGTCTGGACAGGGTGCCTTCCTATCCGTTGGGCTTGAGCGGTGCCGTGGCTGTAGCCAGCTCGGAAGACTGCTCGTTGGACCTGAGCGTGGATGAGGCTTTTGCCTTCCGGCGTCTGAGGGTGATTGGTGAAGCCATGGGTGGCGAATGCCGTCCGCTTATCATAACAGCTGAGCCGGATACGCTTTATGCCGAACGGGTGGAGGAGGATTATCTCTTCACCTTCCCCAAGCCTACGAACGAATGCACCATTGTCTTTGAGGGTTTGAAGAGCGACAGCATCAGCTTTGCCTTGCACGGTGTTTGGCCCGAGACAGATGGGGTGGGGCTGACCTATACAGAGAGCGGTATTAATGGTGCGGCCGTACCCTCGTGGCTGCGTGCAGAGCAATTTGCGGAGGAGTTGAACCGCCTTTGCCCGCCTGACCTGGTTATCTTCGGCATAGGAGTCAATGACGCCAATACCTCGGCAGCCAGATTCAGTGCCGAAACCTTCAAGGAGAACTATCGCCAGCTGATTGGCAGGATTCTGGCTGTGAACCCCAATGCCGCTATCCTGTTTCTGACCAACAACGACTGCTGGCTGCGCGTAGGAAGGCGCCGTCATGTGTTCAACGCCAACGGGCCTGTTGTGGAGCAAGTCATGCTGGAGCTGGCTCAGGAGTATAACGGTGCGGTCTTCAGCCAGTTCCAGGTAATGGGCGGCTTGGGCAGCAGCAGCAAGTGGGTAAGCGGAGGCTTGATGAACAGAGATCACATACACTTCCTCTCGGCCGGATACCAACTGATGGCCGACTTGATATACAATGCCTTTGTGCAGGATTATAATGATTACCTTAGATAGGATATGGATTTGTCAGTTTTAACAAGATATATTCAGAACGTTTTCGCTTTCGACCCCGAAACACCGTTGCTCTTTACGCAGTTCCAGTTCTGGGCCTTCTTCAGCCTGGTGTTTATGGCCTTTGCCGTATTCCAGCGTAAGGCATGGATGCGCAATGCCTACCTCTTTGCTGTGAGCCTGCTGTTCTACTACAAGACAAGCGGTGCCTTTGTGGGCTTGCTGGTGCTGGTGACCTGCTCGGACTTCTTTATAGCGCAGCTGATATATAAATGCAAGACGCGCTGGAAGAAACGGGCTTGGCTAACGCTGAGTGTGTGCATAGACCTGGGCATCCTGTGCTACTTCAAGTACAGCTATTTCTTTGCCGACATACTGAACCAGATGCTGGGCACGCAGATAGAGGTGTCGAATGTGGCAGCCAAATGGTTGAACGAACTGACGGCAACATCCTACTTCAGTGTGGATAAGATTATCCTGCCCGTGGGTATCTCGTTCTACACCTTCCAGATCGTAAGCTATACGGCAGATGTGTATAAGGGACTGGTAAAGCCGGTAAGGAACATCCTGGACTTTGGCTTCTACGTGAGTTTCTTCCCCCAGTTGGTGGCAGGTCCCATCGTTAAGGCAAGCGACTTTATTCCGCAGCTGTATCGCAAGTATTTCCTCAGCCGCAGACAGTTCGGCATAGCTATCTTCTGGATAGTAAACGGACTGATAAAGAAGATCGTGCTGAGCGATTATCTGGCGGTGAACTTCATAGACAGGGTGTTTGACAACCCTATGCTCTTTACTGGATTTGAGAATCTGGCGGCTCTGTTCCTGTACTCCTTGCAGGTGTATGCCGACTTCTCGGGCTATACTGATATAGCCATCGGACTGAGCATGCTCATGGGCTTTCATCTGCCCAGGAACTTCAACTCGCCCTACAAGGCACCCAATTGCAGCAACTTCTGGAAACGCTGGCACATAAGTCTGAGCCGCTGGTTGCAGACCTATCTGTACATCCCATTGGGCGGCAACAGGAATATCACCTTCGGTACCATCCTGTGGATAGCCATCCTGACGCTGTCGGCTTTGATCCTGAGCGGAAGCCTGTATGTCAGTATCGGGGCTTTGCTGTTGGCCGTGGCTGTGATCTTGACTGCATGGTATTGCCCGGAGAGAAGGCGCAAGATATGGGCCAACCTGAACAGTATGGTAACGATGCTGCTTGGTGGATTGTGGCACGGAGCCAGTATGAACTTCCTGATATGGGGTGGCCTGAACGGTGTGGGCATGATCGTGTTCAAGTTCTGGCGTGACGCCTCGTTGTTGGTTCGTTGTGTGGGCAGTACGGTTGTTGTGGTGGTTTTGTGGCTGCTGACAACACATGTACCCTCTCCCGTATGGAACCTGTTCCTGGTGTATGTCTCCTTTATAATGATAAGTGCCTGGATAAGATGGGGTTATCTGAAGATGGACCTGCCGCATTGCTGGGGTTGGCTGGAGCATTCATGGTGTATACTGGTGACATTCACTTTTATCACCTTTACCCGTCTGTTCTTCCGTTCCGGTTCTAACCTCGACCCGGCCATAGCCAACGAGACGGCTTGGAACACAGCCAGCAATATGGTAACAAGGATCGGTTCTGCATGGAGCGGTAATGTATGGGAGATAGTGCAGGCATACAGCAATGTCTTTTCCTTATTTATAATAGGAATGATTATACACTGGTTGCCAGAGGATTGGAAGAGACGTTACCGCATTGGGTTTGCCAAACTCCCCCTTCCGGTAATGTGCGTGGTATGCGTGTTGGCCGTATTCTTCATCTATCAGTTTGTGACTGCCAAGATGCAACCCTTCATCTATTTCCAGTTCTAATCCCTAATCCCTAATCTCTACTACCGTTGCTAAATGAATGTTGCAGAATGGTAAAACTTGTTATAAAATAAGTAAAATTCTGCATAAATCTTGCACGAGTCTTTTTTTTTCTTTACCTTCGCAAATAGAAGTAACTGTTTAATCTAAGAATAAAAGACAATGAAAACAAAATGGCTTTTCTTTATGCTGCTATTGACAATGGCAGCAAGCGTAAGCGCACAGAAACATGAGTTCGGAAACTGGAAACGTTATGCTCAGGCTAACAGAGAGTTAGGTGCTCCTGCCAAGAATGCAAAGCGCGTGGTACTGATGGGTAACAGTATTACTGACGGTTGGCCAAGAGTAAGCCCCCAGTTCTTTAAGGACCATCCTTATATTATAGGCAGAGGAATCGGTGGTCAGACCAGTTACCAGTTCCTGCTTCGCTTCCGCGAGGATGTTATCAACCTGCAGCCCAAGGTAGTGGTTATCAACTACGGAACAAATGATATTGCCGAGAATACCGGTGCATATGACGAGGATTTGACCTTTGGCAACGTATGCTCGATGGTTGAGTTGGCTAAGTATCACAAGTGCAAGGTTATCCTGGCAAGCTGTCTGCCTGCAGGCGGTTTCTGCTGGCGTACCGAGATCAAGGATGCTATGGAGAAGATTCGTCACCTGAATGCACGTGTTCAGGAATATGCCAAGCAGAATAAGATTCCTTACGTTGACTATTTCAGCGCAATGGTCACTGCAGACGGCAAGGAGATGAAGCCTGAACTTGCTCAGGATACTCCTGGTGTTCATCCCAACGAGGCAGGTTACAAGATAATGGAAGGCCTGTTGCTTCCCGTTATCGAGAAATTACGTTAAGAGAGTTATATATGTAAGTGCTGCCAGAGGGGTGGCACTTACTTGTAGTGACCTAAGAATCCTATCATGAACGAGAATAATTATTGTCTTATTCTTGCCGGCGGTAATGGAAGCCGATTGTGGCCGGTAAGTAGAACAACCTATCCCAAACAGTTTATGGATCTGTTAGGAACAGGTAGAACCTTATTACAACAGGCGTATGACCGAGTGAAAGAATTTATTGACCCTTCCCATATCTATATTTCCACTAACGTTCAGTATCTGTCGATAGTTCACAAACAACTGCCGCAGGTAGATGATGCTCATATATTGGAGGAACCCCTACGACGCGGTACCCTTGCATCTGTGGCATGGGGTACTGTGGTGATAGCTAAGGAAAATCCGAAAGCCAAGATATTTGTGTCGCCCTCGGATCATCTGATAATGAAGGAAGCTAATTTCGAGAAGGATGTTCTTTCTGCATTAGACTTCGTAGGAACTCATGATTGCCTGCTTGTGGCAGGCATGCGTCCTTCCCGCCCGGAAACAGGCTATGGCTATATGCAGATCGATGATGAGCAGCAGGTGGGTGAACGTATTTATCCCGTCAAGTCATTTACGGAGAAACCGAACGAGGACTTTGCCAACATCTTCCTGCAAGAGGGCAATTTCTACTGGAACACGGGTCTTTTCTACTTCAGTGTGGATGTGATGCTGCGAAAGCTGTACGATCTGGTGCCTGAATATCAGGTGGAGATTCCACGCATGATGGCCGAAGCAGAGTTTGGCGAGGTTACATCTGCTCCTGACTTCTTCAGCCGGCTCCCGAATCTGAATGTCGATGTCAGCATCCTCGAAAAGAGCAACAATGTCTATATGCAGCAGGGACAGTTCGAATGGGCCGACTTAGGTACATGGGCCAGCATTCATGATGATGCTCCTGCCGATGAGGACGGTAATGTGTTGCTGAATACAAAGGCCTATCTGTACGAAAGTAAGAATAATATCATCCGCCTTTCTGACGGTCGGACAGCTGTAATAAAGGGGCTGGACGACTATGTAATAGCAGAAGAGGGCGAAATCCTGATGATTTGCCCTCGTGCTGATGTGGCTGCTATGCGTAAGATGCATACAGACATCAAATTCTCTTAAAGTATCTTATAACTCCTTGCGGATTGAGGCTGCTATCTGCTCAAACTCCTCCTGGGTAAGTTCCAGATGGGGATTGGTAAAGCGCATGTCAGCTTCACTCTGCATGGGTACCAAGTGAATGTGAGCGTGGGGAACCTCCAGGCCCAGCACACACTGTCCCACTTTCACGCAGGGGATAGCCTTCTTGATAGCTACGGCAACCTTCTTGGCAAAAACCTGAAGGCCGGCCAGTTCCTCGTCGGTAAGGTCGAAGATGTAATCAACCTCGCGCTTGGGGATTACCAATGTGTGTCCTTTCTGCAAAGGACTGATGTCGAGGAATGCAAAGTATTTGTCGTCCTCGGCAATCTTGTAGCATGGAATCTCGCCAGCTACAATCCGTGAGAAGATACTTGCCATATTATTCAAATTTAATGCTTACAACCTCCAGTTGAATGGTTCCTGCAGGAACCTTAACCTCGGCAACCTCGCCTACCTTCTTGCCCAGCAATCCCTTGGCAATAGGTGTCTCAACGCTAAGTTTGCCGGCACGCAGGTCGGCCTCTGTGGCGCTGACGATGGTGTACTTCATCTGCTGCTTGGTCTTGACGTTACGCAACTCTACCGTAGAGAGAATCTGTACGGTGCTGGTGTCCATGTGCGTGGTGTCGATAATCTTTGCCTCCATGATGGTCTTCTTCAGAAGGGCAATCTCTGTCTCCAGTTTTCCTTGCCATTCCTTTGCTGCATCATACTCAGCATTCTCAGAAAGATCTCCCTTGTCGCGTGCCTCAGCGATAGCTGCGCTTGCGGCGGGTCTGTCAACACTTTCCATGTGTTGGAGTTTTGCTACCAATTCATCGTAGCCTTTTTGTGAAATGTATGCCATATTATTTAATTTTGTTTGTTTTAGTTTTGTTTGTTTTCACGGCTTATCCGTTTTCTCAGAACGTAAAAGAAAAAGAATCCCGGCGGTTGTGCCGGAACCCTTTGCTTGTTAAACGTTAAGATTCACCGCTGCAAAGATATGGAGTTTTTTCCGTCCTTGCAAATTTTCCTTCCTAAAAAATCAAAGCAGGCTTTCTATGGCCTTCTCCAGATCCTTTGTGGTTTCCATTCTCGACTGAAGGTCACAGTTGCGGTCTATCAGGAAGTAGGTGGGGATTTCCTGTACCTGGTACAACTTCAGCATATCGCTGTTAAGACCCTCTTCGGCATAGACGCATACCCAGGGAAGATGCTCGCAACGCTGTGTCCAGAAATGACGGTCGGGGTCGAAGCTTACCTGGTAAACCTCAAATCCGTTTGCGTGGTATTTATTATACAACTCGCGCAACTGAAGGGTTCTTTCCTGATTGCCCTCCAAGCTGAAAGCAGTAAAGTCAAGCAGGATAACCTTTCCCTTAAGGTCGCTCAGTGTACGGGGTGTTCCGTTGATATCGGGGAATGTCATGTCAATAATACCCAGTTCTCTTACCTTCTCTCCATCAATATTTAATACAACCTTGCGAGAGGGGATCTGGTTCTTACGCCCTTCTGCTGCAATATTGAAAAGGTTCAGGGTGCGTGGGCAACCAGGATATTTCTGATCCCAGGCATTAGCAACGGCACGTAGCCATGCAAGGTCGTTCTTGTCATTCATTGGGTCAAAGAGCAAGCGTCCGCCCAATACCTGGAAGCAGGCGAAATAGCTGTAAGTGGCGCCGTATCGGTTCTGGATAATGTCCATCTCCACGTCGGTCTTGTAGTCGCTAACCAGTTGCTCTATCATCTCGGAACGTTCCTGCATCGTGTAGTTGCGGTCGTTGGAGACGCGTCTTACTTGTCGTTCCAGGTCGGCCAACTTTAGGCATAGCAGTCGGATGGTATCGCAGACACCGCTGCCTTCCACCTTGTAACCGAACGACATATTCTTAAGGCTGGCATCAACGGTAACGGTTTCCGTGCTGTCGAAAGCCAGGTTGATGCATTGGTTGCCAATACGCAGGCGGTAAAACTCGGGGTTTCCGATAGTATCGCCGCTCATCTCATAGAAGCCGTCCTCGGTGAGCTTTACGGAATCTATTACTTGAATGCCGTTTCCAAGCGTAATATGTTCCAGATACATTACAGTATCTGCGGCATCTGTAATATGACCCGTTACGTGGAATTTCCCGTTCTGCTTGCAGCCGGCCAAGGTCAGGCATGCAATTAAAAATATGAATAGTTTGCGCTTCATAACTGCAAAATGTTGTTTTTTGTGCCTGCAAAGGTACTTTTTTTATCTTGAATTATACCTTATTATATAAAAAAACGCCTCAAACCCTTTAATTATCTGCTGTTAATTATGAAATCTGAATTATTATCCTTACCTTTGCAACAATTTTTTGACGCAATTTTATATTTTTAACGAAAAGATGAACGTAATTACAAAGACAGTCGAGTTGCCTGATGGAAGAACCATCAGCATCGAGACCGGGAAACTTGCCAAACAAGCCGATGGAGCTGTTATGTTGCGTATGAACAACACCATGCTGCTGGCCACTGTTTGTGCTGCCAAAGATGCCGTTCCCGGAACAGATTTCATGCCCTTGCAGGTAGAGTACAGAGAGAAGTATTTCGCAGCCGGACGTTTCCCCGGTGGATTTACAAAGCGTGAGGGTAAGGCTAATGACGACGAGATTCTGACTTGTCGCCTTGTTGACCGTGCTCTTCGCCCCCTCTTCCCCAGCAATTATCACGCTGAAGTTTATGTTAACGTAATCCTCTTCTCTGCCGACGGTGTTGATATGCCTGATGCTCTGGCTGGCTTTGCTGCTTCTGCAGCTTTGGCTTGCAGTGATATACCCTTTGAGGGTCCTATCTCTGAGGTTCGCGTAGCACGTATTGGCGGTGAATTTGTTATCAACCCCACCTTCGAGCAGTTGAAGGAGGCCGATATGGACCTGATGGTCGGTGCTACCGAAGAGAATATCATGATGGTTGAGGGTGAGATGAAGGAGGTTCAGGAAACCGACCTTCTGGCTGCCCTGAAGTGTGCTCACGAGGCTATCAAGCCTATGTGCCGCTTGCAGAAAGAACTGAGCAAGGAGTTGGGTAAGGATGTTAAGCGCGAATATTGTCACGAGGTTAACGATGACGAGTTGCGCGAGGCCGTTAAGGCTGCATGCTACCAGCCCGCTTATGATGTTACCAAGCAGGGTCTTGAGAAGCACGCTCGTGCAGAAGCTTTCGAGGCTATCCGCGAACAGTTCAAGGAGAAATATGCCGCTGAGCATGCCGATATGGAGGCTGCTGAGTTGGAAGAAAAGAATACACTGATTGACCGTTATTATCACGATGTTGAGAAGGACGCTATGCGTCGTTGCATCTTGGATGAGGGTATTCGTCTGGATGGTCGTAAGACTACCGATATCCGTCCTATCTGGTGCGAGGCCAGTCCTCTGCCCGGTCCTCACGGAAGTGCTATCTTCACCCGTGGTGAAACTCAGTCTTTGGCTACCTGTACTCTGGGTACCAAGTTGGATGAGAAGTTGGTCGACGATGTTCTCGTTCGCGAGTACCAGCGCTTCCTGCTTCATTACAACTTTCCTCCCTTCTCAACAGGTGAGGCTAAGGCACAGCGTGGTGTAGGTCGTCGTGAGATTGGTCACGGCCATTTGGCTTGGCGTGGTCTGAAGGGTCAGATTCCTGCAGACTTCCCTTATACTATCCGTGTGGTAAGTGATATTCTGGAGAGTAACGGTTCTAGCTCTATGGCTTCTACCTGTGCCGGATGTTTGGCTCTGATGGATGCCGGTGTGCCCATCACTGCTCCTGTCAGCGGTATCGCTATGGGTCTTATCAAGAACCCCGGAGAGGACAAGTATGCTGTTCTTTCTGATATTCTTGGTGACGAGGACCACCTGGGCGATATGGACTTCAAGACCACAGGTACTCCTAAGGGTCTTACCGCCACTCAGATGGATATCAAGTGCGACGGTCTTTCATACGAGATCCTGGAGAAGGCTCTGATGCAGGCTAAGGCTGGTCGTGAGCACATCTTGGCCGAGATGATGAAGACATTGTCTGAGCCTCGTGCTGAGCTCAAGCCTCATGTACCACGTATCGAGCAGATGATTATTCCCAAGGAGTTTATTGGTGCTGTTATTGGCCCCGGTGGTAAGATTATCCAGGGTATGCAGGAAGAGACAGGTGCTACCATCACTATTGATGAGGAAGACGGCGTAGGTAAGATCCAGGTTAGTGGTCCTAACAAGGAGACTATCGATGCTGCTATGGCCAAGATTAAGGCTATCGTTGCTGTTCCTGAGATTGGCGAGGTTTACGAGGGTACCGTACGCAGCATTATGCCTTACGGATGCTTCGTAGAGTTCATGCCTGGTAAGGATGGCTTGCTCCACATCTCAGAAATTGACTGGAAGCGTCTTGAGACTGTTGAAGAGGCTGGTATCAAGGAGGGTGACAAGCTGCAGGTTAAGCTCCTGGAGATTGATCCCAAGACTGGCAAGTTCAAGCTCTCTCGTCGTGTCCTGTTAGAGAAGCCCGAGGGTTATGTAGAGCGTGAGCGTCGTCCCCGTCCCGAGCGTAAGGATCGTGGCGAGCGTCGTGAGCGTCGTCCCCGTCCCGCTGAGGGTGAGGCTCCTGCAACAGAGGCCGCAGAGTAATTAACGAATTACTTTTTTACCATCTATATAATAAACACCGTGGGGTAATCCTGCGGTGTTTTTTGTATCCCTTATCCGCTTGCCCGAGAGGTCATATACGCCTGCCTGGCTGTTGGCTGTAGCCTGTTGCTCATTGCCTGCAGTTGTAATTCCTGTGCTATTTTCTGTTACCTCTATCTGGCAAGCCAGATTGGTAGCCTTATTCTCTATGTATGAACTGTTCAGGGTTCCTACGTGGAAGATGCGCGAGTCTTTTGTATCCGTGTATGCATTGTATTTGCTGATGCCTGCATCATCTTCTTCGTCGCCTCCCACAAAGTCTATGGTATATTTGCCTGGTTGGGCGTTTTCGGGGATAGTTACCAGGAAGGTAATCTTAATGGAGTCACATCCATTGCGCCAGCAGGCTGATATGTTTTTAGGTACTTTCTTCTGACTTTGGAATCCGTACCATTTGTATTTGCTTTTCTTGAAGGCTGCATTGCAGAAATCAGTCAGTTTCTCGCACGCTACCATGTTGTGCTGGCTGTTTACCTTGCTTCCGTCGCTATAGTAAACCCAGTTCTCGGCAAACTGCTGATGTGCGCCCTTAGGAACAGTTACTTCCCATCCTTCGGGAACACGGATGCCGGCATAAGACCAGTCGGTTACAAAGTTCTGGGTGTCGGAACCATCGTCAACAACGGTAAAGCTGACTTCTATCGTACTTCCTGCCTCAGCCGTCTTAGGTGCCGAAGTCCTTATCAGTTTGTAACAGGAAGTCAGTACGAGGAGAGCTATAGTCAACCCCACCATCAATCTCATGCCAAAGAGGGAGGCTCTTTTATTTTGGTTGTTTTTTTGCATCGATATCATTTCTGTTTTTATCACTCCCCCAAGGGGGGGCGGAGGGAGCTTTTATTTGTCAAACACAGCTTTCCAATTATATACTCTGAAGAAGTAGGGTCGATAGAAATCGGCCGAGCCTGTGGCATTGAAGTTGTCGCTGAACTCCTTGCAGTCAGTATTTGTCGAGAATACCAACTCTCCCTCTCGTGAGAGTGTCTGGTGCAAGTGTGGCATGTAGAAGTTCTGATACGTGCGCGTACCTTTCTTATCTAATACCCAAGGCATGGTCCATAGTTGATGGCATTCCTCATAAGGTCCCCAGGGTGTCTTGCTGCGCATGATATACAATTGCTTGCTGAATACGAATCCTTGTGCTGTCATGTAGTAATAGTCGCCGTCCTTGAATACCCATGCGGTAGAAACAGAGCGGCTGGAGATGGCCGAACGGTTCACCTCGGCTGCTGTGGGATAAGTCTTTTGCCAACTGAAATTCCCCTTTTCATCGGCAATATAGTATTCCCACCCAGAGCGCAGGTCATGTGTGATGCTGCGTGCCACCACGGGTGAGGAGGTGTTCAGTGCATCTCCCTCGTTTTTCTTGAATTGGTTGCAGGCATACAGATAGGTATGTCCGTCTTCATCTTCCCATAGAGTCTGTCCGTAGCCAATGGGGTCTTTTTCAAAGAAACTGTGGTCAACACTAATGAGTTTCAGATAACTGTCATCGTCCGGTTTTCCTTCCAGTGAATAGATGGCAAGGGCACGGTTGTCGCTTTGCATCAGATTTTCTGTTCCGTTATAGACGCCTGCCCATAGTACTTGCAGCTGACCGTCTACAACTGTCCCGTCTCCGGCCCAATAAAGCCATTGCTGATCTATTTCGCCTGCTTTTATCTGTGCTTCTGTCTTCTCTCCTTTGGGATGGCGCAGGTGAGTACGACAAGTCCCTTGTGTTTTGTTAATCCAGTCGGCCAACCACACTTGATTGCTGCTCAGTGTACCTGGCAGTCCGTCTTTGCCCGTTGTCTGTACCATAATACTATTACGTGGAAAGGTGCAGTTGCCGCGTGCTCGGGTAGTGGAACTGACACGTCCGTAGAAACTGTCGTTGAATGACCAGAATACATTCCCGTCTGGAAGCATTGTTGTCTGAACGCCATCGCCTCCGTTCCAACCTAATGTGCGAGTGAAAAGTGCATCGTACAATTTGTCTTTGTAAACATAGACGTTATGGTTGGCATTATTATGTGGCATATACTCAAGTTTCCATTCATCTTTTACCGATGGAACGGGCCATTTCAGCGTATCAGCCGGTACCTCGTGTGTAAGGTCCTGTGACATGCCATTCAGGGCATAACCTATGCTTAGGAGTGTTAGAAGTAGATATGGTTTTTTCATTATTTTTCTTTTGGTTTTGGTTTATCTGAATACTTGGGGTAATAAAAGGCTGGCATCCCCAGTGCCATCATGGCAAATGGCTTGTGATTGGGTGGCAGGTGTAGCAACTCTTCGGTCTTACGCTGACCTATGAACTTAAAGGCCATCTGCACCAGTCCCATATAGATTTGCGAGACGCCATGAGCCTCGGCCATTAGTGAGGCGTTTTGGTAGGCCATGTTGCAGTCTTGCCAACCGAAGTCGTACTTCTTGGGAGTGCTTATCACCAGCAGGGCTTTAGCATTACATGTGCAGGGGCGTTGGCCAGCTTTCCATTTCCTTTCAAAATGGTACAGCTCTGCAGCTTCATTATATAGGTTGCGCAGGAAAAGTTTTGTCAAAGGACGTACCGGTTTCGACATTAATACACTTGCCAGTCGAAGGAAGAACTTCATGGTTGCATCTTCCACCGCTTGTATGTCGGCTCCTTCCAACAGGTTTACTACCACTTTTCTTGAGTTCTCGGATGTGGGCGCCACGTAGGCTGCCTCTATAATATCAGATAGTGCTTCCGTAGGAATAGGCTCCTCTGTGATGGTGCGGTTGGAACGACGACTTTTCATCAGTTCCATCAGTGATTTTGGCGATGGAATCAGTTCTTTCTGCACTTGATGGATGTTAGATGCGGGAAAGTCTGTGTGGTTCAGGGCATCCGCTTCACATACATCCACGCAGTGGCCGCATTGTATGCAGTGGTTAGGCTTAACCACCTTGGGCACTTCGCCTTTTTCTTGCGTATAAACGCTGGCAGGACAAACACGGGCGCATCGTCCACAGCGTTTGCATTTTTCGCTATCTATATTAATTTTGTTCATCATTAGTGGTTATTGGCTGACAATCAGTGTCATTGTCAATAGGATACTCTTCATTATTAGGATACTCTTCCCACATTTTTCTCAACAGATAGAAGCAGAGGGCGAATCCAACTATGATGCAGAAACCTGCAACCCAGTTTCCTCCTATCCATTCCACCATACTGAAGTCATCTGCCTTGTCTCCAAGCATCTGTGCCTGTATAACGGCAATGGAGTTGTTCAATATGTGTATGATGCAGGTAATCACGATGTTTCCCGTCTTTATGTAAATCACGCCTAACATCAGTCCAATCAGTATAGCTATGACCACCTGTGCTGGGTTTACATGGATTAGTCCGAAGAGTACGGCAGAAATCCATATTGCCTTTCTGGGCTCTATGCCGTTACGGGCAAGGTATCCGCAGACTCCCTCACGGAAAAGTAACTCTTCGGATATAGGTCCTAAAATGGCAATGGCCAGAATGCCCCATGTATTGTTGGCAAGATCTTTAATCTCGTCTTTAATCAGGTCGGGTAGATTTGTTATCTCTATTAACAGGTCACCTGCAAAAGCACCAAAGATACAGGCTACTATGGCTATCAGTGCCCAATTCCATTTAATGTTTGAGATGCGGAAGGTTTCGGGGATCCGCATTACCTTCAGTCCTTTCCAGCAAACAAGGATGGCTATGAAAAACGTAACTATCATGCAAGAGCCCATGATAGATGCAGAAATGCCGTTCATTGGATTTTCGGTAAAAAACATTGCAATAGCGATTGCTAATATACCAGCAAACAGTTGAGTAATCAGGAAGTAGACAAGTACTGCCAATAACGCTTTTTTCATGTTTCTTTTGTGTTTAAATAGTTTATAATTTTTGCAAAGGTAGCAATTATTTCCATATTCCTGCAGCGATTCGTAGATTTCTGTTTCATTTCATGGCGCTATCTTTGATTATTTTTGTATTTTTGCGACAGAATAATTAAATCTATTGGAAAAATGAAACGAATACAATCTTTGTTAATCCTTTTACTGACTGTGACTTTTGCGGCTGTTGCTCAGAACCAGCCGGGTGCGCCCTGGCAGGTGCGTGTAATGTGCTATAATGTTCAGCACTGCGCCGGTATAAAGTCGGATGTTGACTATGACCGTACCGCTGATGTCATCTTCAAGCAACAGGCTGATATAGTTGCGCTGCAGGAATTGGATAGCGTAACATCACGCAGTGAGGGACTCAACCAGATAGACGAGTTGGCCAAACGCACCTTGTACTACCCTGTTTTTGCCAGTGCTATTAATTATGGTGGTGGTAAATATGGTGTTGGAATTCTTTCACGTGAGCGTCCTTTGAGTGTTAGTCGTATTCCTTTGCCTGGCAAGGAGCCACGTGTCTTGTTGGTGGTAGAACTTAAGAATTATGTAATGGCCTGTACGCATCTGGATCTGGCCGAAGAGAATCGTCTGGCATCTGTCCCTCTCATTGTCGAAGAGGCAAAGCGTTGGCAGAAGCCCTTTATTATTGCGGGCGATTGGAACGATGAGCCCAACTCCAAACTAATGGACGAGTTGCGTAAGTACTTTACTATTAATACTGGCAAGAAAGCGACCTTCCCTGCTGATAAGCCTCAAATATGTATTGACTACATAGCCTCTTTTAAAGGCCGTTCTGCTGTAACGTTAAACTATTCTGTTATTGACGAGCCTGCAGCTTCGGATCATCGTCCTCTCGTCGCAAATCTCCGTTTGCCCTTGAAGGCTGACCAGCTGATGACTTTTAAGCCCTACCTACAGGATCCCAAGCCTACACAAATGACGATTATGTTCCAGACAACGGCTCCTGCTCACTGCTGGGTTGAATATGGAACAGACAAGAATAACCTGACCAGAAAGCGCGCTCTGCTCGACGGGCAGGAGGTATGTTTCGATATTGAGAACCGTATCACACTGGATAATCTTCAGCCCGGACAGCAATACTATTACCGGGTTTGCGTAGTTGATTTGTTGATGAAGCATGCCTACGAGTTCCATACTGGCGATACACTGCGCACTCCGTTCTACCAGTTCCGCACGCCCGAGGCGAAGGGGACTGATTTTACCTGCGTTGTTTTTAACGATTTGCATGTGCATCAGGATACATATGATTTCCTGTGTGATACCCTTAAAAAAGAGGGTATTTTCCCCGATTTCATCGTCTTTAATGGTGACTGCCTGCCAGAGCCCTATGACCGCGAACACGCTATGCGTATGATCCACGATTTGGCAGACCCTATAGGCGGAGCGGAAACACCCATCTTCTTCATTCGGGGCAATCACGAAATCCGTAACTACTACTCGGCTGGCATGCACAGATTAATAGGTTACCCCAACGATAAAACATATGGCGGCATTAGCTGGGGAGATACTCGTTTCATGGTGCTCGATTGTGGAGAGGATAAGCCCGATGACCACAAGGAGTATGCAGGGTTCAATGATTTTACGCAACTCCGTGCAGAACAGACTGAATTTATAAAACAGGAGATCAAGAGTCAGGCATTCAAGAAAGCCAGTCGTCGTATTCTTATCGGCCACATCCCCTTGTTTGGTAATGATGATGATTATCAGCCTTGCTCCGAGGCATGGGCTCCATTGTTGAAATCCCAGCCTTTTGATGTAGCCATCTTTGCGCATACACACCGGTTCAATTTTGCTGCAAAGGGATTGGAAGGAGCAGCATATCCCGTTGTGAACGGTGATGGTCCTCGAATACAACGTGCCTGCGTCACTGTCCTTCAAAAGCAAGGCAACAAACTGCACCTAAAAACATTGAGTAAGAATCCGCAGAATTGTATAGACATTGATTTGTAAAAGATAAAGATGCTTAAACTAATATCCACATTATTTGTTTTTCTGACTTTGACGGTTTTGCCTGCTACCGCACAAGGTCCAGATGAAGTACTCGAGACAGCTCGTCGCGTGAATAGCTATTTCGTCCAAAAATGGCCCGACCCAACCAAAGATACTTTCGTGGGCAGGAAACGCCCGAGTTCCCTCTGGACGCGAGGGGTTTATTATGAAGGTTTAATGGCGCTTTATGGTATTGACCCACAGTCGGATTATATAAAGTATGTTGATGACTGGGCTGATTATCACAAATGGACACCACGCAATGGTACCAGGACCACGAATGCCGATGACCAGTGTTGTATGCAGACTTACCTCGACCGTTATCTTTTAGAGGATAGTTCTTGCCCTTCAAAGATTGATAGCTGCTTGGCAAATGTTCAAAAACAGCTTTCCCAGAATCGTACTGATTATTGGACGTGGATAGATGCCATACAGATGGCTATGCCGGTATATTCCAGGATGTACAGGATTACTGGGGATTCTCGTTATGTCCTTTTTGCTCGCAACTGTTATGAATGGTCGCGCAACGAATGTGGCGGAGGCTTGTGGAATGCACAGGAAGGCCTTTGGTGGCGCGATGCCGATTTTGTTCCCCCTTACAAGGAAAAGGACGGTAATAATTGCTACTGGAGTCGTGGTAACGGCTGGGTCGTGGCTGCTCTTGTCAGGACCATAGAAGATTTGGAGGCATCCGATGCTCATCGCCCGATGAATAAGGATGTTCGTGCTTTTGTTAGAGAGCTCAGGTCGGATTACATGGCGATGATGCAAGCCTTGCTGAACTGTCAGCGTGAGGATGGCTTTTGGAATGTGAGTCTGATGTCGCCTGCCACATTCGGTGGGCCTGAAACATCAGGTACTGCTCTTTTTCTGATGGGCATGGCGTGGGGCGTCCGTAATGGGTTGTTGCCTGCCGGCAAATACCGTGGAGCCATAGATAAGGCTTGGAAGGCGGTTGCTTCAGCAGTACATCCGAATGGTTTCATCGGTTATATGCAGGGTACTGGCAAGGAACCGAAGGACGGTCAGCCGGTGACATATACCAGTGTTCCTGATTTCGAGGATTATGGAACGGGCTGTGTATTACTTGGAGCTGTGGAATATTATAAACTGATTCAGAAAAGTACCTCGAAGGCCGGCGCTCGTTGGTGGTGGCTGGGTTCTGCTGTTTCGAAGGCTGGATTAACATGGCAGATGGAACAGTTGGCATCGCATGGCATAGGAACTCTGGAGATAACACCTCTATATGGCGTTCAGGGTAATGATTCTAATAATATATCATTTCTTTCTCCTGAGTGGATGAAGATGCTGGGGTATACTATAAACGAGGGAAACCGGCTGGGCATACAGATAGACATGAATCTGGGCACAGGCTGGCCTTTTGGTTCGCCCGAGACGCCTTTGTCAGAAGCCGCTTGCAAGTTAGTGGTGGTGGATTCCCTGGTAGATAGCAAGTTGGCCAAAAGCATTGTGCTGCCGGCCCCACAGAAGGAGCAGAAGTATGCCCGACTCATTATCCAACGTGACTTTAAGAGTAAAGTTAAGGGCAAACGCCGCGTAATTGCTCTCTACGAAAGCCGCACGCGTCAGATGGTCAAGCGGGCTGCGCCTGGTGGCGAAGGATATGTCATTGATCACTTTGACTCTATTGCAGTTGCACATTATTTATCACGATTTGATCGGGCTTTTCGGTCTTCTGATGTTCCATTGCCAGCCACATTCTTTAATGACTCATACGAGGTGTTTGGGGCTGACTGGACACCCACCTTACCAAAGGAGTTCGAAGCACGTCGTGGGTATAAACTGGAGGATAAGCTGCAAGAGTTTGTAGATGGCGATGCTCAGGTAATCAGTGATTATAGAGAAACGTTATCAGAACTCTTGCTGAAGAATTTTACAGAGCAATGGGTGGCATGGAGTCACGAGCGTGGAGTGAAGGTGCGGAATCAGGCACATGGTTCGCCTGCCAACCTTATTGATGTTTATGCAGCGGTCGATATTCCTGAGATAGAAGGGTTCGGACTTTCCGATTTTGGCATCAAGGGCTTACGTTCCGATCCGGGTATGACGCGGAAGAATTATTCGGATCTGTCGATGCTGAAATATGCTTCTTCTGCAGCTCATATTACAGGTAAAAGACTTGTCTCAAGCGAGACATTTACCTGGCTGACGGAACATTTCCGCACCTCTTTGTCGCAGATGAAACCAGACCTCGACCTGATGTTTTGTTCGGGTGTTAACAGGATGCTCTTTCATGGGACATGTTACTCCCCGAAGGATGATCCATGGCCGGGGTGGAAATTCTATGCCTCTGTGGATATGTCGCCTACTAATTCTATTTGGCGTGATGCATCCATGCTGACCGGATACATTGACTTCTGCCAGAAACGTCTCCAGGAAGGGGAGCCCGATAATGATTTCCTCGTATTTTTGCCTGTAAGGAATATGTGGCGGACAAACCTTGATAAACGTCTGATGTTGTTCGAAATCAATTCTATGGATAAGAAAGCTCCCGAGTTCATAGCTTCTATCTTAAAGATTGATTCGTTGGGGTATGACTGTGATTATATATCCGAGAAATATCTGCTTTCAACATCCTTTGTGGATGGCAAGTTACAGACCGCGGCTGGCACACGCTATGCTGCACTCATCCTGCCTGGTAGCTGCATCCTAAGTAAAGAGGTTAAACAGCACATCGAGTCCTTGAAACGTCAGGGGGCGCATATTGTTTGTGATATAAATGCCGATGAATTGGGCAAATTTGCTAAAGCAGAAGAGCTGCGTACCCAACTTCACATGAAAATGATACGCAGGAAGGTGGGTAACGGTTATCGTTACTTTATTTCTAATCTTACTCCCAATGATGTACGGGGCAGTGTCACCCTTGCTTCTACGGGTGGGAAGGTGAATGTTTACTTGTGTAGTGGTGAGAGCTGTTTCATTGATGCTACTGCAGATGACAACGCCATCGTCACCTACCCAATAAATGCACTTCAGCCTTTCGATTCACAGACCTTAATGCTTGATTCACATTTCTCACCCATCGCAGATCTAACAAATAATCGTTGGACGCTTGGTTTCGTCGAATCACAGCCCGCTGTTGATCAGGTAATAAATCTCGATGGACTTCATACGTGGGAATCATTGCCTGTTGAAGGTTTGAGCGAACTGATGGGAACGGGTGTTTACGAAACTACCTTCGATCTCTCTGCTTCTGATGTGGCGGGTGACAACTATCAGATTGATCTTGGCGACGTCAGGGAGTCGGCACGTGTGTATATCAATGACAGCTATGTGGGATGTGCATGGTGTGTCCCCTTTATCTTGAATTTCAACGGCATATTGCACGAGGGGACGAACACTATTCGTATAGAGGTAACTAATCTTCCAGCTAATCGCATCGCAGCGTATGACCGGCATGGTGTGAAGTGGCGTAAATTCAACGAGATCAATATGGTCGACATCAATTATAAACGCACTACCTATGAGGGGTGGTCCCCCGTCCCCTCAGGACTTAACTCTTATGTAAAAATCTTCAAGTTATGAAAAGAGCATTTTTCCTTATACTAATAGTGTTTTCTGCATTATACGCAAAATCCACGACTTTCAACTCTTCTTGGCCCGACGGTACTACGATGGATGCCTTCTTCAACAATACTGCGAAGGTGGATGTCAGGACTTTGGGTAGGCAATATGTCATAACGAACTATGGCGTGAAGAATGATTCTGTGCTGATACAGACTGCGGCTATACAGAAAGTGATAGACCGTTGTGCCGACGAAGGTGGTGGTGTCGTGGTTGTGCCTGATGGAACATTCCTTTCTGGTTCTCTTTTCTTTAGGCAGGGTACGCATCTATACGTTAAAGGACGGTTGAAGGGGTCGGACCGCATAAGGGATTTCCGTCTATTGGAGACACGCTTAGAGGGGCAAACCTTACAATATTTCGCTGCACTCATTAATGCCGATGGATTGGACGGTTTTTGCATCGTTGGTGATGGGGCAAAGTTGGATTGGCAGGATATCCCTAGCGAATATGCGTTTGTCTCGCAACACAGTTGTATCGACGGCAATGGTTACCAATACTGGGAGGAATTCTGGTACCGTCGTATGTATAACCGCTCCTGCACTAATCTCGAGGCCATGCGTCCCAGGCTTGTGTACCTGTCCAACTGCAAGAATGTCACCGTTCAGGATGTCAACCTTATCAACTCTCCCTTCTGGACTAATCATCTGTATAGGTGCGAACATGTGCGTTACCTGGATAATCTTATTTATGCCCCTACGAAAGGCGTTGTTCCTCCTGGCGATGATAAGGAGCATGGTGCTCCCAGTAGTGATGCTATAGATTTGGATGTCTGCCATGATGTTCTGGTGCATGGCTGTTATATGCAGGTCAATGATGATGCTGTAGTGATAAAAGGCGGCAAGGGTATATGGGCAGACAAAGATCCTAACAATGGGCCCACTTATAACGTCTTGGTTAAGAATTGCCGTTATGGTAAAACCCATGGGTGTCTTACGCTTGGCTCAGAGTCTTTACACGATTGGAATATTGTACTTTCTAATATACAAATTAAAAATGTCAACCGGGTGCTGTGGCTCAAGATGCGGCCTGATACCCCTCAGCATTACGAGAAGATACGTGTTGATAATGTCAAGGGCGCATGTACCTCTTTCCTTGTGGTTCGCCCCTGGACCCAATTCTATCAGCCTGGCGACCGCCCGGATATGCCTTTGTCTATATGCAATGATATCACTTTCTGTGATATTGATGTTGATTCGCAGGACTTCTTCGATGTAGGAACATCCGACAAATACCGACTGCAGGATTTCTTCTTTCAGAACTGCAAGGTTCGTGACCGTAAACAGTCCTTCGATCCCACGATGATTGAGGGTTGCGTGACAAAAAACCTATTCATCAACGGTGTGAAGAGATAAATGCGGTTGGATGTTAAATCCTACAAAAAAAATAAGGCACTTGCGAGTTAATCGTAAGTGCCTTATTTGTGGACCAGCCAGGGCTTGAACCTGGGACCTCCAGATTATGAGTCTGTTGCTCTAACCAACTGAGCTACAAGTCCAATAAACCGTCAACTTGGTTTGCGGGTGCAAAAGTAGAGATTTCTGCTGAATTATCCAAATGTGGAGTCAAAAAATTTGGTCAGCAAAGGATATTTATCTAATTTTGCAGCCTGTAATGAAAATGAGGTACGTAGCGACGATAGGTTTTTTTGACGGTGTCCACCGTGGTCACCAGTGTCTGATAGGTCAGGTTTGCGAACTTGCCAGCAGATTGCAGTGTGCCTCTATGCTTATTACTTTCGACCGTCATCCCCGTCAGGTTCTTCACGCTGACTATGTTCCTCAGTTACTCTCTACTTATGAAGAGAAAAAGGCTCTCTTGGCAGCCTCTGGTATTGACAGACTGGAGATGCTTCCTTTTACTGAGGAGCTAAGCCGTCTTACAGCATTAGAGTTTATGAAGCAGGTGCTGAGTACCCAATTGGATGTGCAAACACTGGTGATGGGGTATGATCATCGTTTCGGTTATGGCGGCGGCACTTTCCCTGAATATGTGCAGTGGGGTAAGGAAGCGGGTATAGAAATTGTCCTTGCTCATGAACTGGAGGAGGAAAAGGTCAGCAGCAGCGTTATCAGACATCTTCTGAGTGAAGGGGATGTCAGGAAGGCTAATTACTTCCTTGGATATGATTACACTTTACAAGGTAGGGTGGTAAGCGGACATCAGTTGGGAAGGAATATTGGTTTCCCGACAGCTAACATAGATGTTCAGAAAGACAAGCTTTTGCCGGCTTGCGGTGTTTATGCTATAAGGGCCAGTGTTGACGATACATCTTATGATGGTATGCTTTGCATTGGTCACAGACCTACGTTGAACGATGGAAATGAATTGTCGATTGAAGCAAATTTGTTCGGTTTCAACGGCAATTTATATGGCAAGGAGCTTGTCTTACACCTCGTAGAACGTTTGCGCGACGAACAGCCTTTCGATTCTGTGCAGGCCCTGCAGCAGCAGTTGGAGCAGGATGCCATTCTGGCTCGAAAAATCCTTGAATCAGGTAACTGAGGCTACTCATCATTAATTGAGAATTTTGCTAATCCCCACCAGTATATTGCATTCTAATGACTAATGCCGAATTCATAGCTCAGCATAAAACAGATGACGTGCGCAAATTGGCGCTGAAGAAGGTGCCGGCAGACGTGGATCTGTCTTTTTGCCTGCAACAAATTGAGGGTTGGCAGCAAGCCTGCAAAAAACTTCCTCAATGGGCCGCGACTGAGGGTCTTTTGTATCCCGCACGTCTCTCGTTGGAGCAATGCAGCAGTGAGAGGACAGCTCATTATAAGAGTCAACTCGTTCAGCGACTCTTATCTGATGAAATGGAAAAAATGGTCGATTTGACCGGCGGATTTGGTATTGATTTCAGCTATCTTGCACCTTTGTTTCAGCAAGCTGTTTACATAGAACGTCAGGAGCAACTCTGCCAAATAGCCCAACATAACTTTGCCCTTTTAGGCTTACATCATGCAGAGGTTAGAAATGCTGAAGCGGAGAGTGAATTGCAACATATAAATGATGTTTCGCTCATATATGCGGATCCTGCCCGACGAGATGGAGCAGGCCGTAAGGTTGTTCTCCTTGAAGACTGCCAGCCCAATGTTATAGATCTGCAGACGGAACTTCTGGATCGTGCAAGAGTGGTGATTCTCAAACTTTCACCCATGTTGGATATTCAGCACGCTCTACGTCAGCTGCATAACGTTCGTGAGGTACACGTAGTAAGTGTGGACGGAGAATGCAAGGAACTTTTGCTGGTAATACATCATCAGGAAATGCCACTCCGTTATTATTGTGTAAATATTGCCGGCACCATTCAGGAAACTGTTGTTTCCGACAAGTGGCCTAATCCTGTTATTTGCGATAGAGAGGCTTCCTACTTATACGAACCCAATGCTTCAATATTAAAGGCTGGTGTTCAGGATGCCCTGTGCGATATCTATAAAGTGCAGAAACTCCATCCATTCAGTCATCTGTTCACATCAGACGAGTTGATTGCGGATTTCCCCGGCAGGATTTTCCGTATTCAGGGGAGGAGCGATTTCAGCAAGCAGGGAATGAAGACGTTGCTCGCCGGGGTTAAACAGGCCAATCTGACGGTTAGGAACTTCCCTGCCTCTGTCCAGGAGCTCAGAAAGAAGTTGAAAATAGCCGAGGGAGGCGGTGTTTACTTGTTTGCCACCACCATGCGTGATGAATCTCATGCTCTTTTCCGGTGCGAGAAGGTGAAAACTGGCTAATTTTTGCAATTTTTGCTTTCCCTTATATTAACCATATGATTATTTTTGCTAAATTTGCACCAGAACAAATCCAAAAAACCACTAAATAACCTAATTTATGTCTACAAGAAGAGATTTTTTGAAAGGTATGGGACTTGCAACAGCAGGTTTGACCTTGGCTCCCGGTGAGATGTTGGCTGCCAAGAAGAAATCGCAACCTGCTCCTGCACCAAAGAACGAGAAGGTGAGGATTGCCTACATCGGTATCGGTAACCGCGGACAGCAGAACATCGACGAGTTTGCGAAGACGAACATGGTGGACGTAGTAGCCCTGTGCGACGTGGACCTGAAGGGCAAGCAGTGCCAGAAGGTGCTGGGCATGTATCCCAACGCCAAGCGCTTCACCGACTTCCGCAAGCTGTTCGAGGAGTATGGTGACCACTTCGACGCCGTAGCGGCCAGCGTGCCCGACCACATCCATTTCTTCGTGGCCATGATGGCGCTGAAGTACGGCAAGCACGTCTATCTGGAGAAACCGATGGTGCGCACCTTCCAGGAGGCCGAGCTGCTCATCGAGATGGCCAAGCGCCACCCCGAACTGGCCACCCAGGTGGGTAACCAGGGCCACTCGGAGGCCAACTACTTCCAGTTCAAGGCCTGGCAGGAGGCCGGCATCATCAAGGACGTGACGGCCGTGACCGCCCACATGAACGAGGCACGCCGCTGGCACAAGTATGACTACAACATGATTCAGATGCCGCAGGGCGACCCGATTCCCGAGGGTATGGACTGGGACACCTGGCACGGCGGCGTGCGCTACCATAACTACAGCCAGCTGTTCCACCAGGGCGACTGGCGCAGCTGGTACGACTTCGGTATGGGAGCCCTGGGCGACTGGGGAGCACACATCCTGGACACCGTTCATGAGTTCCTCAACCTGGGTCTGCCCTACGAGATTACCCTGAAGTATGCCAAGTACCACAACGAGTTCTTCTATCCCTACAGCAGCACCATCCTGTTCCGCTTCGGGGCCCGCGACGGCATGCCTCCGTGCGATGTAACATGGTACGACGGTACGGACAACCTGCCTCCTCTGCCCGAGGGATACGGCAAGAGCGAGATGGCTGCCAACATCCCGGCCAGCGGGCAGAACGACTTCGAGAACTCGAAGGTGAAAGTGAGCCCGGGCAAGATCATCTACAGCCGCGACCTCATCTTCAAGGGCGGAAGCCACGGCAGTACCCTGAAGATCATCCCCGAGGAGAAGGCCAAGGAGATGGAGAGCAAGCTGCCCGAGGTGCCCAAGAGCCCCAGCAACCACTACGTGAACTTCCTGCGCGCCTGTCAGGGCAAGGAGAAGACACGCTCGCCGTTCGAGATAAACGGCGTGCTGAGCCAGGTGTTCTGCCTGGGCGTCATCGCTCAGCGGCTCAACACTCAGCTGTTCTTCGACCCCCGCACAAAGCGCTTCACCAACAACGAGTTCGCAAACGCCATGCTCACCGGCATGCCTCCTCGTCGCGGATGGGAAGAGTTCTATAAGATTTAATTCAAAATTTATAAATTCAAATTTCAAAATTTACCCGACTTAAGAATAAACTGATGAAAAAGATAGCTATTGCATTAATGGCCCTGCTGACGGTCATGCCCGTCACTGCAGCCAAGAAGAAGGTGGTACAGACACCTGAGCCACCCAGTACGGACAACACCCTGACCGAGCAGGAACAGCGCGAGGGATGGAAACTGCTGTGGGACGGCAAGACAACCGAAGGATGGCGCGGCGCCAAGCTGGAAGGCTTCCCCCAGAAGGGATGGCGCATCGAGAACGGCATCCTGAAGGTGGAGAAGGCCGACGGCGCAGAGAGCGGAAACGGCGGCGACATCGTGACCACTCGTGCCTACCACAACTTCATCCTGAAAGTGGACTTCAAGATTACGGAAGGTGCCAACAGCGGCATCAAGTATTTCGTGGACCCCGATATGAACAAGGGCGAAGGCAGCGCCATCGGCTGCGAGTTCCAGATCCTGGACGACCTGCGCCACCCCGATGCCAAGCTGGGCGTGAAGGGCAACCGCAAGCTGGGTTCGCTCTACGACCTGATTCCGGCTCCCGAACAGAAACCCTTTGACATCACGGCCTGGAACACGGCCTGCGTCATCGTGAAGGACAGTCATGTGGAGCACTGGCTCAACGGTGTGAAGATGCTGGAATATGAGCGCAACAACCAGGAATGGGACGCGCTGGTGGCCTACAGCAAATACAAGAACTGGCCCAACTTCGGCAACCGCGACGGCCGCATCCTGCTTCAGGATCACGGCGACGAGGTCTGGTTCAAGAACGTGAAGATAAAAGAGCTGTAAAAAGGTTCAAAAGTTCAAGAGGTTCAAAAGTTCAAAAGGTTCAATTCCTAACTCCTAATTGATGAAAAAGAATATGATAGCCCTGTGCGCACTCCTGTTTGCTGCCACAGGTTCGAGAGCCATCGACAATCCCGTTCAGTACGTTAATCCGCTGGTGGGCTCCCATTCCACACCGGCCCTGAGCACAGGTAACACCTACCCCGCAATCGCCGTGCCCTGGGGCATGAACTTCTGGTCGCCCCAGACAGGCAAGATGGGCAACGGATGGGCCTACACCTACGATGCCGACAAGATACGCGGCTTCAAGCAGACCCACCAGCCCAGTCCCTGGATGAACGACTACGGCATGTTCAACCTGATGCCCGAGGTGGGAAGCGAACCCGTCTTCGATGAAGAGAAGCGCGCCAGCTGGTTCTCGCACAAGGCCGAGACCTCCACGCCTTATTATTATAAGGTATATCTGGCCGACTACGACCTGGTCACCGAGATAGCCCCCACGAACCGGGCTGCCATCTTCCGCTTCACCTATCCCGAGGCCGAGAAAGCCTTCCTGGTGGTGGACGCCTTCGACCGCGGCTCGTATGTGAAGGTCATCCCCGGCGAGAACAAGATTGTGGGCTACTCCACCCGCAACAGCGGCGGCGTGACCCGCAACTTCCGCAACTATTTCGTGGTGCAGTTCGACCGTCCCTTCACCTACAGCGCAACGGTCAGCGAGGGCAACATCAGCACCTCTGCCCTGGAGGCTACCAGCAAGCACGCCGGCGGCATAGCCGGCTTCAGCACAAAGCGCGGCGAGCAGGTGATTGTGCGGGTGGCAAGTTCGTTCATCAGCATCGAGCAGGCCGAGCAGAACCTGAAGGAGCTGGGTCAGAAGACCCTGGACCAGGTGGCCGAGGAAGGACGGCAGGAATGGAACCGCGTGCTGAGCCGCTTCGACGTGCAGGACATGTCGGATGTGGACCGCCTGCGCACCTTCTACAGCTGCCTGTATCGCTCGGTGCTCTTCCCCCGCACACTGCATGAGATCAACGCCAAGGGCGAAACGGTGCACTACAGCCCCTATAACGGTCAGGTCCTGCCCGGTCCCCTCTTCGGCGATACGGGGTTCTGGGACACCTTCCGCGCCCTCTTCCCGCTGGTCAACCTGGTCTATCCCGAGATGAGCCAGCAGATGCAGCAGGGATGGGCCAATGCCTACAAGGAAAGCGGCTTCCTGCCCGAGTGGAGCTCGCCCGGACACCGCGACTGCATGGTGGGGAACAACTCGGCTTCCGTGGTGGCCGATGCCTGGCTGAAGGGCATCCGCGGCTACGAGATCGACTCGCTCTGGGCCGCCGTAACCCACGGAGCCAACGCTATGCTGGAGCGCAGTGCCAGCGGACGCCGGTGCTGGAAGGAGTACAACGAGCTGGGCTACGTACCCTATGATAAGATCAAGGAGAGCGCGGCCCGTACCCTCGAGTACGCATACGACGACTGGTGCATCTACAAGCTGGGACAGGCGCTGGGCAAGCCCGAGAAGGAGATCCGCGTCTATGCCGAGCGCGCCATGAACTACAGGAATCTGTTCGACAAGGAGCACAACCTGATGCGGGGCAAGCTGGAGAACGGCCAGTGGGCTCCCGACTTCAACCCCTTCAAGTGGGGCGATGCCTTCACCGAGGGCAATAGCCTGCACTATACCTGGAGCGTCTTCCACGACCCGCAGGGACTCATCGACCTGATGGGCGGCGCGGATATGTTCAACCACATGCTCGACACCGTCTTCGTGCTGCCTCCCATCTTCGACGACAGCTACTACGGCGGCACCATCCACGAGATTCGCGAGATGCAGATCATGAACATGGGCAACTATGCCCACGGCAACCAGCCCATCCAGCACATGCTCTACATGTATAACTACAGCGGTCAGCCCTGGAAGACACAGTACTGGGTGCGCGAGGCCATGAACCGCCTCTACAACGCCCTGCCCGACGGCTACTGCGGCGACGAGGACAACGGACAGACCAGTGCCTGGTACGTCTTCACGGCCATGGGCTTCTATCCCGTCTGCCCCGGTTCCGGCGAATATGTGCTGGGCGCACCCTACTTCAAGAAGATGACCGTTCACCTGCCTCAGGGCAAGGACCTGGTCATCAGTGCCCCTCAGAACAGCGACCAGAACCGCTACGTGCAGCGCCTATCCGTGAACGGAGCCGAGCACAAGGTGAACTACGTCACCCACACCGACCTCCTGAAGGGCATGAACATGGAATGGGCGATGGACGCCCAGCCCAACAGGCAGCGCGGCAACTCGCTCGAGGCTGCTCCCTACTCCTTCAGCAAGGAGTTTAAGGTTCAAGGTTCAAAAGGTTCAAAAGGTTCAAAGAGCAAAAAGAAATAAAACGAACCCTAATTCCAAATCCCCTCACCCCCTTTAGGTGACCGGGGGGCTCAATTTTGAATTTTGAATTTATGAATTTTGAATTGAAAAAGCTATTCGTCTTACTAGCCCTTATCGTCTGTGCAGGCAATCTGTCTGCACAGACCTATACCTATACCGACGAGGATGAGTGGCGGGCGTATGACGACTTCAACCGCGTCTTCCTGGACACGAA
>JAEEGJ010004287.1_pt1 | contig 49131 bp, 32 predicted proteins | sample 8958761 | NCBI WGS metagenome assembly JAEEGJ01 (sample SAMN16246546, study PRJNA631951) | gut metagenome | biome: gut microbiome; feature: rumen; material: RS-attached | host: Bos | place: Iran: Karaj | collected 2018-10
CAAAGTTCCTTACGCTTCAAACGTAGATGTAATCTTTGGTTACTTCGATGGAAACGATCACTATGAAGCAGCTCTTCAGGAGATGGATTACACCTACAACTCAGAGTGGTTCACACCTTTCTGGTCAGGCGTATTCAACATCAAAAACGGCGACATCACCGTAGAGGATTACCTTGCACAGGTTGAGCCTGAGATGCAGGCACTTCTTGACGAAGCAATTGAGCTTCAGAACGCAGCAACAAAGTAATAAGTAATCAGAGAATAAACACTTAAATGTAATATCGGAGTCCCTCTGCTCTACAGAGGGACTCGATTGTTACAAAACAGGTATTGATTATTACAGGGAGCATATTATGGCATCGAAGAGGGTAAAAGTTAAAATGTCGGCAATGGCGAAAAGGGAAGAGAAGTGGGCATGGCTTTTCATAGCCGCACCATTTGTGGGCTTCATGCTTTTCATGGCCTACCCGATAGTTTTTGCTGTGATTGCCAGCACCAGTAAATGGACCGGCATCAACTCCCTATGGGGAAACATTGTCGGACTTGGCAACTACATAAAGATCTTTTCAGACAAGCACTTTTGGCAGTCCATGGCAACAACAGTTATTTATATGATAGGTATTCCCATCGGAATGATTCTGGGAGTAACCATTGCCATGGGATTAAACAGGAAAATTCCCGGCAAAAGACTTCTCACCACAATGTATTATGTACCGGTGGTTTCTTCACTGGTGGCAGTTTCAATACTTTGGGCATGGGTATTCAACTATGACTACGGTCTTTTGAACGGTATATATAAAGCACTTACAGGCACACACGGTCCCAACTGGCTGGGGGATGAAACCATGGTTAAGATTTCTCTTATTATCTTCATGGTTTGGAAGGGCCTTGGAAGCTCCATAATCCTCTATCTGGCCGGACTTCAGAATATTCCAAGAGACTATTATGAGGCTGCAATGATAGACGGAGCAGGCGGATGGCAGAGATTCAGAAATATCACCTTGCCATTACTTTCCCCCGTAACCTTCTACATCCTTATAACCTCCATGATCGGCGGTTTCCAGGTGTTCGTAGAGGTACAGGTTATGACTCCTTCAGGTGGTCCAAACTACAGCGCAGCAACTGTTGTTTTCTATCTGTACGAGAAGGCGTTTACCAACGGACAGCTTGGCTACGGCAGCGCAGTAGCGGTTATTCTTGCGATTATCATATTCATTATCACGGCCATTAACTTCATCGGTCAGGATAAATGGGTTAAGACTATAGATTAAGGAGGGGCGTAACATGGCAATTTTTAAGAACAACAATAAAGACTATGCAAACGATCGTGTTACATCCCCCAAGGAGAAGGCCTTCAACATAATAGTATTCGTTCTGCTTTTGGCCTTCGCGGTAACAATGGTGTTTCCTCTTATTTATATGGTGGCAACATCCTTCATGACCAAGAATCAGATCCTTTCGGGTTCCCTCACGATTTTCCCGGATCCCGTTCTCATCGGTAAATACTCTGAGGTTTTGAAAAAGGGTCAGTTTATAAGCGGTATTATAAACACCATTATTGTTGAAATCCCCGTGCTTCTTTTGGGCGGATTTACATCATCACTTGCAGCATTTGCTTTTGCAAAAATGAATTTCAGAGGAAAGAATGCACTTTTCCTTGCACTTTTGGCAACCATCATGATTCCCTTTGCGGTAGTCATGATTCCACAGTACGTGCTTTTTGCAAAACTTAAGTGGACCAACACATTGCTTCCCCTTATTATCCCGGGATGCTTCGGAAACGTGGGAATGATTTTCTTCCTTAGGCAGAATCTTTACAGCATTCCTTCGGACCTTATGGACGCAGCGAAGATTGACGGCTCCGGATACTTCGGAATCTACGGACGAATTTATCTTCCTCTTATGAAGGGAGCCCTGGGAACCCAGTTAATGCTTTGGTTTATGGGAATCTGGAACGACTATCTTGCACCTGCCATCTTCTTAAGAAGTGAGAAGATATGGACCTTGCAGGTGGTTATCAGATCCTTCAACTCATACTATGCAATTCAGAGTGACTATGCTTTGATTATGGCGGCTTCCGTTATAGCCATGCTGCCTACTCTGGTACTGTTCTTCGCATTCCAGAGAGTTATTATTGAATCCATTGCAATCAGCGGAATCAAGTAGAAATGACAAGAAACAGACGATTTAAAACTACAGCTTTTCTTTTGGGTGCTCTCCTTGCGGCAGGGTCTGTTACATCCTGCGCCAAAACGGAGGTTAAAGAAGCTCCCAAAGAGGAGGAGATTACGGAAACCATGGACTTTAATGTAGATTTGGACGCTTTTGACAAAAGTAAATACAGCGCGGGAATCAGTGTACATGACCCTTCCGTATACAAAGACGGTGACACATATTATATCATCGGCACTCACATGACCATGGCCTATTCGAAGGATTTAAAGACCTGGGCATACTCCGGAAACGGATACAGTTCCACAAACAAGGTCTTTGGAAGCCTTTTTACGGATGAATCCGGGGAGGTTTTCAGGTTTACCGGCAAGAAAGAAAGCATTGTTCCCACCGACGACAAAAAATGCCATCTGTGGGCTCCGGACATCGTTTACAACAAAGCCATGGGGAAGTATTGCATGTATTATTGCACTTCCTCCACCTGGAACGCCTCAACTCTGGAGTTCGCCGTTTCGGATACCATAGACGGCAGGTATGAATACGCTGGTTCTCTGATTTATTCGGGGCTCACCAGAACCAACTACAAGGAGACGGATGTTCTTGATTACGTGGATGAATCATTTGTAAAAAAGAATTATCTCAAACCCGACGGAACCTATAATTTCTCCCTTTATCCCAACGCCCTTGATCCTACGGTTTTCTACGATAAGGACGGAAGACTTTGGATGGTTTACGGTTCCTGGAGCGGTGGAATTTTTCTTCTTGAGCTTGATGAGGAAACGGGAATGGTTATTCATCCCGAGTCAGACCCGGAGACGGAAACGGATGCCTATTACGGGAAAAAACTGATGGGCGGCGGCCATAAATCCATTGAGGGGCCTTATATCCTTTATGACCCTGACAGTGATTACTATTATCTTTTCGTTTCATACGGTGAGCTTACCAGCGACGGAGGATATCAGATAAGAGTATTCAGATCCAAAGAGGTGAACGGAGATTATGTGGACATGCTTGGTGAGAAGCCAAAGTACGTGGATAACGACCATTCGCCCTACGGACTTAAACTAAGCGGAAATTATAATCTGCCCTCTCTCTCAAAGGCATACAAAGCCACAGGCCACAACTCGGCTATTATTGACTCTGATGGGAAGAAATTTATCGTCTATCATACCAGGTTTGAAGGTATGGGAGAGATGCATGAACCAAGAGTCAAACAGTATTTTTTGAATGCTGAAGGCTGGCCTGTGATGCTGCCTTTTATTACGGACGGCGAGGAAATTTCCAAAACAGGATATGGCAAGGAAGAAATTGAAGGCAAATATTACGTGGTTCGAAGCGGATGCGATATCAGCGCTGAGGTTAAAGAACCTGAAGTAGTTTATTTGTCAGAGGGTACATACACTGCCAAAGAGGGCAGCTATTATATGTCGATTACTCTGGATGGCGTCACTTATGACGGTGTTTTTTGCAGGCAGAAGGATGAGGCGGGAAACGAAGTCATGTGCTTTAGTGCAGCCGGAGGCAATCAGAGTATTTGGGGAGTTAAATACTAAGGTGTAATTAAACAGGAGAATTGTAACAAAGATGGAAAGACCCATTAACGGCTTGATTACGGAATATAACAAACCATTCATTATACAGAGGGCGGACCCTTATGTTTACAGGCATACGGACGGCACTTATTACTTTACTGCATCGGTACCTGAATACGACAGGATTGTAATAAGAAAGAGCGATACTCTTTTGGGCCTTAAGGATGCAAAGGAGGAGTGCGTTTGGACCAAGCATGAGACAGGCGACATGAGTAAGCATATCTGGGCACCTGAGATCCATTATCTGGATGGAAAATGGTACATATACTATGCAGCTTCAAAGGTGGATGATATTTGGCACCTTAGACCATTTATCCTGGAATGTACAGGGGATGATCCCATGAAGGATGAATGGATTGAGAAGGGTAAAATCCAAAGAAGCGATGATGATATCTATTCATTTGAAAGCTTCAGCCTTGATGCCACGATTTTTGAGCATAAGGGTGAACGCTATTACATCTGGGCGGAGAAAGTGGGAGTCGGAATTGGTATTTCGAACCTTTATATTGCAAAGATGGAATCCCCCACCAAACTTGCCACACCTCAGACCCTTCTTACAACCCCCGATTATGATTGGGAGAGAGTAGATATTTGGGTGAATGAGGGCCCTGCAGTTATTAAACATGACGGTAAGATATTTGTTACTTTTTCCGCAAGTGCAACAGGTGAGTGCTATTGTCTGGGAATGCTTTATATAGGTGAGGATGAGAACCTTCTTGATCCGAAGGCCTGGACTAAGTGTAAGAAGCCGATTCTTTGCTCGGATCCCGAGAAGGGATTCTTTGGACCCGGACACAACAGCTTCACAACCTTGCCTGACGGAACGGATGTATGCGTGTTCCACGCCAGAACCTACAAAGAGATAGTTGGAGATCCTCTTTATGACCCCAACAGACATACCATGCTTATGAAAGTTTTGTGGGACGAAGAAGGCATGCCGGTGCTTGATTACAGGAATATGTTATTGTAAAATATCATTTGTAGTTTAGAAAACAGGCAGGTACAAAGACTATGCTTCATATTAAGACGCTGGATGAGGGATTGGAGCTTTTTAAAGCTTTAGGTTCCGAAGTCAGAGTAGAGATAATTAAGATCCTCCTCAAAGAGAGAGGAATGAATATGAACGAGCTGGCCGGAAGACTTAAGATTTCAAACGGTGCCCTTACGGCCCACATCAGAAAGCTTGAGGAATGCGGTGTGGTTACAGTTTCGTCGGAAGCATCGGGACATGGTAATCAGAAGGTGTGTTCCGTACATCTTGACAAGGTATTGATTGAGATACAGGAAGCTCCGAGAAACGAGAATATCTATACCACAGACATCAAAGTCGGTCTTTTCTCGGACTATGAAGTTTATCCTACCTGCGGACTTGCCTCCGACACCAAACTTATCGGGGAAGTTGATGATACCAGATATTTTGCTCATCCTGAAAGATACAATGCAAATATTCTCTGGTTTACCAAGGGATATGTGGAATATGCCATTCCCAATTTCATTCCCTTTAATCAGAAGATTGACGAGATTTGTATTTCGGCAGAGCTTAGTTCGGAAGCTCCCGGAGTCAACAACGTATGGCCCTCAGACATTTATTTTTACCTGAATGATGTGAAGGTCGGAACCTGGGTTTCTCCCGGGGACTTTGGTGATGTGAAGGGTATTTTCACCCCCGACTGGTGGTTCCCCAACTGGAATCAGTACGGACTCCTTAAGATGCTTGTTATCAATCACAAGGGAACCTTTATTGACGGACTGCAGATATCGGATGTTAACATTGATCAGTTTAAGCTTAATGCCAAGAGCAGCCTTAAGTTTAAAATTGCGGTTCCGGAGGAGGCTGAACATGTGGGAGGCCTTACGATTTTCGGCAAAGGCTTCGGTAACTACAACCAGGATATAAGCGTTAAGATTGCCTACAGTCCCATAGAGGATTCGGCACCTGAACTGAAGACTGAATATTGATTTTTGAGGCGGTGACCATGGGCGTTGCCGCCTTATTTTATGGAGTGTCAGCCTTGACGATAAAGGCGGTTTACATTATAATAAAAATACTGTTTTGTGAAAGGTGCGAATACTGAAAATGATTAAAAGTATGACCGGTTTCGGACGATGCGAAGTAAGCAACGAGAAGCGTAAATTCACCGTTGAGATGAAGTCCGTAAATCACAGATATCTTGATGTTTCCATCAAAATGCCTAAGAAGCTCAACTTTTTCGAGGCGGCAATCCGAAATGAACTAAAGTCATATATTCAAAGAGGTAAAGTTGATATCTTTATCACTTTTGAAGACCTCAGCGAAGAGAATGTAACCATCAAGTACAATAAGGATATTGCAGGGGAATACCTCAAGTATCTTAAGGAGATGGCTGCAGAATTCTCTCTTGAAGATGATATTCGTGTATCCACCTTATCAAGATACCCTGAAGTATTTTCGATGGAAGAGTCCACTCAGGATGAGGAGGAGATCTGGAAGGAACTTAAGGGTTGTATCGACAAGGCCTGTGAGGGCTTTGTAGAGACCAGAAAGAATGAGGGCGAGAACCTTAAGAATGACCTCCTTGGCAAGCTTGACGGCATGCTTAAGAATGTGTCAATCATCGAGGACAGAGCTCCCGTTATCATAAGTGAATATAAGAAGAAGCTTACCGAGAAGGTTGAGGAGATGCTTGGCAATGCCCAGTTCGATGAGAACAGAATCCTCACCGAGGTAACTCTCTTTGCAGATAAGGTTTGTGTGGATGAGGAACTTGTCAGACTCCACAGCCACATTGAAGCCACAAAGGAAGCCCTTACAGAGGGCGGAAGCGTAGGAAGAAAGCTTGACTTTATAGCTCAGGAGATGAACCGTGAAGCCAACACCATTCTTTCCAAGTGCAACGATTTGACAATTTCCAATGTTGCGATAGAATTAAAGACCGACATAGAGAAGGTCAGAGAACAGATTCAGAATATAGAATAAGAATATGGCTAGATTTACACATATAGGATTCGGCAACATAGTTAATACAGACAAGATAGTGGCTATAGTAAGCCCTGACTCGGCTCCTATGAAACGACTTGTCCAGACAGCCAGAGAAGAGGGCAATATTATTGATGCCACCCAGGGACGTAAGACCAAGGCTGTTCTTATTGCCGAAAACGGGAACGTGATTCTTTCTGCTCTCCTTCCCGACACAATAGCAAGCAGAGCACAGATTGAAAACGGAGGCGCTAATGAGTAAACCCAGAGGAATATTGATAGTCATTTCAGGTTTTTCGGGGGCCGGCAAAGGCACGGTGGTTAATGAACTGGTGAAGGATAAGGATGCGTACGCATTATCCATCTCCATGACAACCAGAGCACCGAGACCGGGTGATGCAGAAGGGGTAACTTATTTCTTTGTTTCAAGAGAGAAATTTGAGGAAACCATTGAAGCCGGCGGACTTTTAGAGTATGCTCAGTATTGTGACAACTATTACGGAACTCCCAAGGCCTATGTGGAAAGCCAGCTGGCTCAGGGCAAGAACGTAATTCTTGAGATAGAAATTCAGGGTGCTCTTAAGATTAAGGAGCAGTTTGATGATGCGGTGCTTTTCTTTATAACTCCTCCCAGTATTGCGGAGCTTGAAAGAAGATTACGATCAAGAGGCACCGAGACAGAAGAAGTGATAAAGAAACGTATTGAGAGAGCGGCCGAAGAGGCCAAGGGAATCGAGGCATATGATTACCTTATTATCAACGATAAGCTCGATGAATGCGTATCTAATATAAAAAATGTTGTGGCTGCCGCCAAGACGGCGCCGAAACGTAACAGACAATTTATTGGTGAGCTAAGAGATGAACTTGGCACCTGTTTGAAAGGAGAATAGAAATTATATGTTACATCCCTCATATTCAGATCTTATGAAAGTAGTTAACAGCGAGGTTGAACCCGGAGAGGCACCTGTAGTAAACAGCCGTTACTCCATCGTTATGGCAACCTCAAAGAGAGCTAGACAGCTCATTGCAGGGGCAGATCCTTTGGTTGACAGACCTGCTACAACAAAGCCTTTATCAATTGCAGTTGACGAGTTAAACGAAGGTAAGATTAAAATCCTTAGCGATGATGAAGCAGAATAATAATGCGATAAAGGCGACGTTTGAGGATTCAAAGTCGCCTTTAATTATGTTAATATCCTTGGGCTGCGATAAGAACCTGGTGGACTCGGAAATGATGCTTGGCATGCTTTCCGAGGCGGGATATCGCATAACCGATATCGAAGAGGAAGCAGATGTGATTATAGTCAACACATGCTGCTTTATCGGTGATGCCAAGGAGGAGAGCATTAACACAATACTTGAGGTTGCTGAGCTTAAGAAGTCCGGTAAGCTTAAGGGAATTGTTGTGTGCGGCTGTCTTTCCGAGAGATATAAAGAGGATATTATTAAAGAGATTCCCGAGGTAGATGCAATTGTAGGGACATCTTCTTTTGATGATATAGTCAAGGCAGTCAAATACTGTCTGGAGAAGAGTGGAAGCCGCTGCTTTTACAAGGATATAAGTGCTCCCTGTATCACAGGGAAGAAGAGACTTGTGTCCACGGGAGGGCATTATGCTCACCTTAAGATTGCGGAAGGCTGCGGCAAGAACTGTACCTACTGTATAATCCCCAAAATCAGAGGAAAATACAGATCCGTACCCATGGAAAGCCTTATTAAAGAGGCCAGGGAGCTGGTTAGTCAGGGAGTTAAGGAATTGATTCTTGTAGCCCAGGAAACCACCCTTTACGGAACGGATTTATACGGCAAAAAGAGCCTTTCCAAACTCTTAAAGGAGTTATGTAAGATAGACGGACTGGAGTGGATTCGAATTCAGTATTGCTATCCTGAGGAAATCGATGATGAGCTTATAGCCACCATCAAAGAGGAAGCAAAGGTTTGCAATTACCTTGATTTGCCCATTCAGCACTGCAGCGATTCCATCTTAAAGAAGATGGGCAGAAGAACGGACAAGGCTGACATTGAAAGAATTGTGGCCAAGCTTCGACAGGAAATCCCCGATATCTGTCTGAGAACCACACTTATTACCGGATTCCCGGGAGAGACGGAGGAGGATTTCGAGGAACTTTATCGTTTCGTCAATGAGATAGAGTTCGACAGACTCGGAGTTTTCTCATATTCGGCGGAGGAGAATACTCCCGCAGCCACTATGGAGAATCAGGTACCCGATGAGGTGAAAGATTCCAGAAGAGACGAAATTATGGAGCTGCAGCAGGCGGTTTCCTATGATTTGTCCGAAAAGAGAGTGGGACGGGTTTACCGCACATTTATAGAGGGAAGAGACACCAATGAGGATGTTTATGTGGGAAGAACCTACATGGATGCTCCGGGTGTAGATGGATACGTTTTTATCAAGACGGACCAAAACCTGATGAGCGGTGATTTTATCGATGTGAAAATCACCGACTTCAACGAATACGATTTAATCGGCGAACCGGTTAATGTATAGGAGGAGAGTTTTATGAAATGGAATTTACCTAATAAACTTACTATTGCGAGGGTTATTCTTATTGTTCCCTTTGTAGTGATTCTTTTGTGTGCACATGCGGGTTTTGATTGGGGCTTTGTAACTGAGTATGCAGACTTTATAAGCCTTGGTATTTTCATTATTGCAAGTCTTACAGACCTGGCGGACGGAAAGATTGCCAGAAAGCACAATCTCATTACAAACTTCGGCAAATTCATGGATCCCATTGCGGATAAGCTTCTTGTTTGTTCGGCAATGATCTGCCTTATTGAACTTGGAAGAATTCCTTCATGGGTAGTGGTTATTATAATTGCAAGAGAGTTCATTATAAGCGGATTCAGACTTGTTGCATCTGACAGAGGAAGAGTTCTGGCAGCCAGCATGTGGGGAAAGTCAAAGACAGTTTCTCATATGGTGATGATTTGCCTTATGCTTGCCAACATATCTGCTCTTCAGATTCTTACAACCATTGTTATGTATGTGGCTTTGGCACTTACAATAATAAGCTTGCTGGATTATCTGATCAAAAACTGGGATGTAATGAAGGAAGACTAAGATGAAGGTTGAAATTATTTCGGTGGGAACCGAAATTCTGATGGGGAATATAGTTAATACAAACGCGGCCTATCTTGCTGAACAATGCGCTAAACTGGGCCTTGTTTGCTATTACCAGAGTGTGGTGGGAGATAACGAAGAAAGACTTACGGCGGAAATTAAGACTGCTGTGGGAAGATCTGACGTGGTTATCCTTTCCGGCGGACTTGGACCTACGGAGGATGACCTTACCAAGGAAACGGCTGCCAAGGTTATGGGCAGAAATCTTGTAAGCGACGCCAGACAGAGGCAGGATATCAGTGACTATTTTGCCAAACTCGGAAGAGATATTCCTGAGAGCAACTGGAAGCAGGCTATGGTTCCGGAGGGCTCTAAGGTTTTGTATAATCCAAACGGAACGGCACCGGGAATTATTATTTCCGATGCCAATGTTCATTTGATTCTTTTGCCGGGCCCTCCCTCGGAAATGAAACCCATGTTTGAGGACCAGGTTATCCCGTATCTTAAGGAAGTCGTACCTGACTGCCTCTATTCCAAGACCATTAAGATCTGCGGAATCGGAGAGAGCAAGGTGGCTTCTATTCTATCTGACATTATTTCGAAGCAGACCAATCCTACCATTGCCACATATGCAAAGCCCGGAGAGGTTCATCTTAGGGTTACGGCCAAGGCTGCCGATGAGGACGAGGCCAAGAAGCTGGTTAAACCTGTGGTTAAAGAGATTAAGAACCGACTTGGTGCCTCCATTTACACCACCAGGGAGGATGTTACCTTAGAGCAGGATGTTGTTGAACTTCTTACAGCCAACAATCTTACGATTTCCACGGTTGAGTCCTGTACAGGAGGAATGGTTTCTTCGAGAATCATCAATGTTCCCGGGGCATCTGATGTATTTAAATATGGATTTGTCACATACTCAAACAAGGCCAAGAGAAAGCTTGTGGGAGTCAAAAAAGCCACTCTTGAGAAATACACTGCAGTAAGTGAACAGGTTGCCAATGAAATGGCAAAGGGAGCCGCAGCCGAATCCAAGGCAGATGTTGCCATAAGTGTAACAGGACTTGCAGGACCCGGAGGCGGAACCGATGAGATTCCCGTGGGAACCGTGTTTATCGGCTGCTGCATAAAGGGTGAATCCAAAGCGTATAAATACGTTTTTTCGGGAAACAGACAAAGAATAAGAGAGCAGGCTACTTCAGCTGCCCTTACGGTTTTGAGAAAGAGCGTTCTTGAATATTACAGCAAGGTTACCTTTTCCGATAAGGGAAGCCCAATATCTTTCTAGAACAAAAAGTTTATAAAAATTTAATTTGTAAAACTGAAGAAGTCGATGTAAGATAAAAATATCCATTTTCGAAGCATTGATTTCTTAGGCTTTTCGCCGAAAATTTCCCGAAGGGTTACAAATTACAAAAAAACTATTGACAGAAGCCGAACATTTGTTTATTCTTAACTTAGAACTAATGTTCGGACAAAGGAGAAGGTAATGGAAAGAGACGAAAAGTTAAAAGCACTTGACGCGGCGTTGCTGCAGATTGAGAAACAGTATGGTAAGGGCGCAGTTATGAAACTTGGTGACCCTTCCGCTCAGATGAATGTGGAGACCATTCCCACAGGTTCCCTTAGTTTGGACATTGCACTTGGTCTTGGTGGTATTCCTAAGGGACGAATTGTCGAGATATATGGTCCCGAATCCAGTGGTAAGACCACAGTTACTTTGCACATGATTGCGGAGGTCCAGAAGAGAGGCGGAATCGCAGGCTTTATCGATGCGGAGCATGCTCTTGACCCCGTATATGCCAAGAATATTGGCGTAGATATCGACAACCTCTACATTTCACAGCCCGATAACGGTGAGCAGGCTCTTGAGATAGCTGAGACAATGGTTCGCTCAGGCGCCATCGATATTGTGGTTGTTGACTCTGTTGCAGCTCTTGTACCCAAGGCTGAAATTGACGGTGAGATGGGTGATTCCCACGTTGGCCTTCAGGCAAGACTTATGTCCCAGGCTTTAAGAAAGCTTACCGGCGTTATCAGCAAGTCCAACTGCGCAGTTGTATTCATTAACCAGCTTCGTGAGAAGGTCGGTGTAATGTTTGGTAATCCCGAGACTACAACAGGTGGCCGTGCACTTAAGTTCTATTCATCGGTTCGTATGGACGTAAGAAGAATTGAATCCCTGAAGCAGGGCGGAGAGGTAATCGGAAACAGAACCAGAGTCAAGGTCGTTAAGAATAAGATTGCTCCTCCTTTCAAGGAAGCAGAATTTGATATCATGTTCGGAAAGGGAATTTCCGCATCAGGCGATATTCTCGATCTTGCAGCTGATATCGATATTGTTAACAAGTCCGGCGCATGGTACGCATATAACGGTGAGAAGATTGGTCAGGGAAGAGAGAATGCCAAGATTTACCTTGAGAATAATCCTGCAGTTCTTACCGAGATAGAGAATAAAGTAAGAGAGCACTACGGACTTCAGACTGATACAGAAGCCGACAAATAATTTTCGGCGGGTAATGAAATGATTGTTACGGATATTGTTCCATTAGACAAGAAAAGAAGCCGCATATATATTGACTATGAATTCGCCTTTGTATTATACAAAGGCGAATTTAAGGAATACAGTATTTCTTTAAATTCTGAAATTTCTATGGCCTCTTATGAGGCCATAACAACCAAACTTCTTCCAAAGAGAGCCAAGCTCAGAGGCCTTGCTCTTCTTACCAAGAAACCCTACACAGAGAAGCAGCTTAGAGATAAATATGACGCCGGGGAATATCCCGAGGCTGTTATTGACGAGGCCATTGAGTACCTTAAGGGCTTCGGATATATCGATGATGTCAAATATTGCCTTGAATTCTTTGAAACTTATAAGGATACAAGAAGCCTTACAAGGATGAAGAATGATTTAAGAGGGAAGGGCGTGTCCGGCAGAGATATTGAGAAGGCCTACATGTCCTTTGAAGAAAGCAATGACTCCGGAATAGATGAGGAGACACAAATCAGACGAATTCTTGCCAAAAAGCGATTTGATCCTGATGAAGCCGACTATACAGAAAGGCAGAAAATGATAGCTTCTTTGATGCGTAAGGGGTATTCATACGATTCCATTTCAAATTGCATCAGAAATTCTGACTTTTAGAAAAAGAAAGTGGCCCCTACTTGACATAACATAGTCTACAGTATAAAATTTTATATGTTGTAGATGCATTTAGAATGCCTAAAGTGTAGGCGCTCTATAATAGATTTGGCGGTTTTCGCACCGCATGTACAATGAAAATTAAATAAGGAGGTGCTCCTGAAAGATGACCACTATTGTTATCACTGCGGCAATTTGCCTCGTGATTGCAATTCCTCTTACAGCGATTATCACCAATGGCTACCGTAAGAAAGTTGTTGATGCTAAGATAGGTTCTGCTGAGGATAAGGCTCGTGAAATCATCGATGAAGCCCTCAAGACTGCTGAAAGCAAGAAACGTGAAGCTCTCCTTGAAGCAAAGGAAGAAAACATTCGTAACAAGAATGAATTGGAGAGAGAGATCAAAGAGCGCAGAGCTGAAATTCAGCGTTCCGAGAGACGTATCCAGCAGAAAGAGGAAAACATCGATAAGAAGTCCGATGCAATCGAGAAGAAAGAAGCAAGTTTGTCACAGAAGGAAGACTCCCTCAACAAGATGAAAGAGGAAGTTTCCAAGCTGAATGAACAAAGAGTGCAGGAATTGGAGCGAATCTCTGGTTTAACCTCCGACCAGGCAAAGGATTATTTACTTAAAATTGTTGAAGATGATGTAAAACTTGAAACCGCGAAGCTCATCAAGGAGATGGAAGCAAGAGCGAAAGAGGAAGCTGACAAGAAGGCGAAGGAAGTTGTTATTACAGCCATTCAGAAGTGTGCTGCAGATCATGTATCCGAAGCCACAATCTCAGTTGTACAGCTCCCCAATGACGAGATGAAAGGCCGTATCATCGGACGAGAGGGACGTAACATCAGAACCCTTGAGACCATGACGGGTGTTGACCTTATTATAGACGATACTCCCGAAGCTGTTATCCTGTCAGGCTTTGATCCTATCCGTAGAGAGGTCGCAAGAATCGCACTGGAGAAATTGATTGTTGACGGACGTATTCATCCGGCAAGAATTGAGGAAACAGTAGAGAAGGCTCAGAAAGAAGTTGAGACCATGATTAAGGAGGAGGGTGAAGCAGCCGCATTAGAAGTTGGCGTTCACGGAATCCACCCTGAACTTATCAGATTACTTGGTAAGATGAAGTTCAGAACAAGTTATGGTCAGAATGTTTTAAGACACAGCGTTGAAGTTGCACAGTTATCAGGTATTCTCGCTGCCGAGATGGGACTTGATGTAAGACTTGCCAAGAGAGCAGGCTTACTCCATGATATCGGTAAAGCAGTGGACCACGAAATGGAAGGTTCACATGTACAGCTTGGTACCGAGCTTTGTAAGAAGTACAAAGAGAATGCAATTGTGGTTAATGCGGTTGAAGCTCACCACGGTGATGTAGAACCCCAGTCTCTGATTGCATGCATTGTTCAGGCTGCAGATGCTATTTCTGCTGCTAGACCCGGTGCAAGACGTGAGACTTTAGAGACCTATACAACCAGACTTAAACAGTTAGAAGACATATCCAACAATTTCAAAGGCGTAGACAAATCTTTTGCCATTCAGGCGGGTAGAGAGATTCGTGTAATGGTAATTCCTGAACAGGTTACTGATGCAGATATGGTTATCCTGGCAAGAGACATTTCAAAGAAGATTGAGGACGAGATGGAATATCCCGGACAGATCAAGGTAAATGTCATCAGAGAATCCAGAGTAACAGATTACGCAAAGTAAGTCTTTTCGGAAATGAAAGGAATTTAAGAGGACGGAATAACCGTCCTCTTTTTTCGTTGAATTTTCCAAGGGTTGTTGATAAAATGATAAGTAGGGGTATGGGCGGAAAAGTTAATAAAAGGAATATCACAGGAGAGTATCATGTACATTTTTAACGCTATATCGCTACTTGGAGGTTTGGCTCTTTTCCTTTACGGAATGAGGCTGATGAGCAGCAATTTGAAGGAAGGCTCATCCGGAACGCTGAAGGTCGTAATGGAGAAGGTTACAAACAATCCGCTTAAGGCTTTTATCCTTGGCGTAGCGGTTACAGCGATTATCCAGTCGTCCACAGCAACCATTGTTATCACATCCGGTTTGGTTGCAGCCGGAATCATTTCACTTAGACAGTCTTTGGGAATAATTATCGGTGCCAACGTAGGTACCACTGTTACGGGTCAGATTATCAGACTTCTCGATGTCAATGCAGACGGAAACTTTTGGCTGAGATTCTTTCAGCCGGTAACTTTGGCACCTCTTGCATTGATTATCGGAATTTCGCTAATCATGTTCTTTAAGTTTAATAAGTCCGATAACCTTGGTAACATCGCCATCGGATTCGGTGTTTTGTTTACCGGACTTTTAAATATGACAGCAGCAGTATCAGAATTTTCCGATAACGGCATGCTTGGTAAAGTTTTCTATAGCCTTGGTGATAATCCCTGGCTTGGATATCTTGCAGGCGCAGGTGTTGCCTTTGTCCTTCAAAGCTCATCGGCAACAATCGGTATCCTGCAGGCTTTTTCAATGGCCAGAGGAATTCCCTTCAGAACCATATATGTAATTATTGTCGGTGTATACCTTGGAGATTGCGTTACAACCGCAATTGTTTGTTCCATCGGTGCTAAACCTGATGCGAGACGAGTAGGTATCATCAACATTCTGTATAACTTAAGCAAGACTTTAGCCGTAGTGGTTGTTGTATTCATACTTCATAAAATTGGCCTTTTGGGAAGTCTTTGGGACAGGGAGTTAACCTCCGGAGGTATTGCAAATACCAACTCGGCATTTAACCTTATCTGTGCAGTTGCCCTTCTTCCGGTAACGGGAACATTCGAGAAACTCAGTAAGAGAATAGTCAAGGATGAGGCCGTGGCTGCCAATAAATATGCTGAGCAGATTTCAGCATTAAACCCTGTATTCTTCTCAACTCCTGCTCTTGCATTCAGAAGCTGCTACAATGTGCTTATTACAATGCTTGAGGCATCATACGTAAACATTGAGAAGGCATTGGGACTTGTAGAGAAGTATGATGAAGCAGTTGTCAAAGAGATTTACGCTGAGGAAGAGAATATTGACTACATGACAGACTGTGTAGACAACTATCTGGTTAAGCTTTCTCCTCATGTAAGCGAAGAACTGCACATCAAGATTTTGAACCAGTACCACAGAGTGGTATCCGAATTTGAACATTTGGGCGATCACGCCGTTCATATAGCAGATGCAGCAACATCAATGAGGAAGGATGGAATCGTCTTCTCCGGAGTTGCCCTTAAGGAAATGGAGGTTGTAGAGAAACTTCTTAAAGAGATTCTTGAATACACCCGTCCTGCTTTTATAAAGAGGGATGTAAATGCTGCCTACCATATTGAGCCCCTGGAAGAGGTTATCGATGAGATGATAGATACAGTTCATGATAACCATCTGGCAAGGCTTAGAGAGGGTAAGTGTTCAATACCTGCAGGTGTAATCTTCATGAACATCCTCTCAAACATCGGAAGTATTGCCGATACCTGTTCCAACATCGGCATTGCTACCATAACCAGAGCTAATGAGAATGAGCATCTTGCACATTCATATGTAACGGGTCTGCATGCGGGTCAGAACAGCAGATTCAACAAGGAGTTCGATCAGGCTCACAAACAGTACTACAGACTCCTTGAAGAAGTTGATTCGGCTGCCAACGCATAAGATTTAAGGGAGAAATATGAGCAAAGAAAATAAGAGAAAGTTACCGAAGCTTTTAAAGATTATTCTTTGGATAATCGGTATTTTCCTTTTGGTTGTCATAGGCTATGCCGTATATCTCTTCGGAAGCTATAAAAGAATTGATGACAATCAAAAGCTTGAGCCACAGAATGTTTCCTCGCAGAATGAGGTAAAGGTTGGAGAGAATCTTACCATTGTGACTCACAATATAGGTTTCGGTGCTTATACAAAAGACTATACCTTCTTTATGGACGGAGGAAAAGAGTCCTGGGGTGACAGCAAGGAGAGTGTGGAGAACTGCGTAGATAAAGTAGGAGACATGGCTTTATCCTTTGACCCCGACTTTGTGGTCTTCCAGGAGGTGGACCTTAACGGTACCAGATCCTATCACGTAAACGAGGTTGAAAAGCTGAAAGAAAAGCTTTCCGGATATTCCAGCGTATTTGCACAGAATTTTGACTCGGCGTTTCTTATGTATCCTTTTACCGAGCCACATGGTAAGAATGAGTCGGGAATATTGACACTTTCAAAGTACAATATTACTGACGGACTAAGAAGAAGCTATCCCATATCTGAAAGCATTACAAAGATTATCGATCTGGACAGATGCTTTTCGATTTCAAGAATACCTACAGATAACGGGAAAGAACTGGTTCTTTACAATTCTCATCTGTCTGCATACGGCGGAAGCGATTCCATCCATTCCAGACAGCTTCAAATGCTTTTTGAAGATATGGAGAAGGAGTATAAGGCCGGAAATTATGTATTGGTCGGTGGAGATTTTAACGATGATTTTACCGGCAATTCATTGAAGTTATTGGATAATCTGGACGAATCGCCTTTCGGATGGACAATGCCATTCCCAACGGAGGTTCTTCCAAAGGGTCTTAATAGATGTATAGAATATGATGAAGGGAAGGTAGTACCCACTGCACGAAATTGCGACGTTCCTTATGAGGAGGGCAATTTTACAGTGATAGTGGACGGGTTTGTTGCTTCTGATAACATCGAAGTGGTAAGCGTCAGAAATATTGATGCCGGTTTTGAATATTCGGACCACAATCCCGTAGTTATGGAGTTCGTTCTTAAATAATTGACTTGAAAGGAGCCCGTTATTTATGACAAGCCGTACTTACATCATCACTTCAGCCATGGTAATACTTGCACTTATTCCGGTACTCTTCAGGGTTATCAGAATAAGAAGAAAGAATCTGAACATCAGATTTTTTGCGGGATTTTTATGTGTTTCTTTGCTCTACACACTGTTTGACGGTGTGTGGGGCTTTTCTGTTTACGCAATAAACAATATGCTCTACGATGTCAAAAGGACAGTGTTCTACGCCAGTCTTTGCTTCGGAATACTGGTAGAGCTTATGTGGTACGAATATGCCTCGGCCCACCTGTTTATGATAATGCAAAACAGAGACAGGAAGCTTTACATTGTTGACGGCGTGCCGGCCCTCATCGGATACCAGGTAATAGCCATCAACGTATCCACAAGCTACTTCTTTGAGTTTAATCCCGATGGCTCGGTGAAATATAACCTGTACACCATCGGACTTGTTCTGGTTTACGTTTTTTACTATATCTTTGTCATCTTTAACTCCATTAATCACTACAGAAAAGAGACAAAGGCCTTTGAGAAAATGCGAAGCCTGGTTGTTATTGCCGCTACGGTTCTTTTGCTGTTGGGAGCTGTTATCCAGTTTGTTTTGCCGATGCTCCCATTCTACGCTGTGGCAATTATGATATGCGGTGTCGCAGTTGTTATTTACAACATATCCATAGAGACTGAGAATGAAGTATACCTTGAACATCAGAGAGAAAATGAAGCAAGAATCATGGTTATCAATGCCCTATCTGATGAATATGACATTATTTTCTGGGTCAATATGGAAAACAATACATATAAATCCTTCAGTAATACCAAGTTCTATGAGATGATGCAGTTAAAGACCGAGGGAGATGACTTCTTCGCGGATTGCGGCGAAATGATTAAGAAGGCAATTTACGGTGATGACGTCAGCTACATGGAGGAGAATCTCACAAGGGAAAATGTTGTGAGGGAACTTGAGGAAAACGGGAAGTTTACCATTGTTTATCGAATTGTTCTCGGCGGGGCCATTTTGTACTATGAGACGAAATTTGTCAAGTCCCAGAAGGATCCGGATCAAAGTACGGTTATGGTGGGCATTAAGAATGTTGATGCCAGAGAACGTCAGGAGCTTAAGAGAAAAAGGGATATCAGAAATCTGGAAAGAAAAGAGCTGGAATACAGAAAAGCTTTGCAGGAGGCTTTGGAGAATCAGAACGAAATCTACGCTGAAATGCTCCATATGCAATCCGGCGGCGTAATTGTTACGGATATGGACAATAGAATCATCATATGTAATGAGGCGGCTTCAGATATTTTCGATATGCCCTTGAACATTATGATGAACGATATTTTCCCGGATGTTGTGGAGGATTGCCTTAAGGATTCAGCCAAGTTAATCAAGGATAAGATTAAAAGGCTTAAAGAGCAGGGGGATGAGATTTCTTACGAGTACCCTGTGGACCATCTGGACAGAAGAGTAACCTACATAAAGGCCGACTCCAAGCTGACGGTTCTTTCAAACAGGAACTCAGTTATCATCACCTCTTTGGCAGACATTACATCCAACAAGGAGATGGAGCAAAAACTCGTAATCCTCTCCGAAACAGACAGCCTTACAGGACTTCTTAACAGGGACAGCGGACAAAAGAGAATTGAGCAGTTCATCAAGAAGGAAGTGGACGGAATGTTCTGTATCATTGATATAAATGATTTCAAACATATCAATGATAACTATGGACACCCTGTTGGAGATAAGGTCCTTATAAGTATAGCAGGGTGCTTAAAGAAGGCATTCAGAAGGAAGGATATTCTGGCCCGTATAGGCGGTGATGAGTTTGCTGTTTTCGGAGCTGATATCGCAGACATGAAAGTCGGGATAAAATGTCTTGAGCGTTTGTTTGAGTTCATAAATGAGATCAGCATTGACGGCATAGATGATTTGAAGGTAAGCGTCAGCGTGGGAGCTATTCTTTGCAACAGTGAAGACGCCAAAAGCTATGAGGAAATATATAAGCTTGCGGATACCGCCATGTATACCTGTAAGGGCAGCGGTACCAACAAGTATTCATTTTACGAGACGGAGTAGTTAATATGTTTAAGGGGCTCTTGGCGTTCATTCCAAGACATATAAGTAATAAAACGGTTTTGGGCTTTATGGAATTTCTAAGAAGGATTGCCCATTTAAGCAAGAGAAAAATAAGGGATCATTACAAGAAGAATGAGGAGTTCTTTGCCGCTAACGGGATTGAAGGGTTCATTGAGAATCAGAAGGACTTAAAGGACGTATTATTTGGAAAAAAGAATCTGGCCTTTTCCGGATGCGAGATAATCGCAGCTTATAATGCACTTGTAAGGCTCGGAGATATTTCAGGCTTCTCAATGCCAAAACTGATTTCTGAATTTGAGAAGGACGGAATGATTTTCGGCGGAAGATTCGGGACGTCTCCCAAGGCCCTGCTGGACTTCTTTTCAAAGAACGGGTATAAGTGTGATTTCGTTCGTAATGAATCAGGAATCAGGCGGATTGAACCCTTATATGACACCTTTATTTTGACCATCTATAACGATAAGGACAATATCAAAAGGCAGATCCACACCATTAATGTTAACAGGGAAATGTCGGGCCTTATTGCCCACAATGTTTACGGAAACGGCGCACCAATGGGTCCATTTCCTTCTGTTGAAGTTATGCTTGGCAGCATCAATAAGGGCCGATCCAAGCTGATTTGCATTTTCGGTATAGGGGAATAGTTATAAAATTATTTGACAGGGACCATGTCCCTGTCATTTTTTTTAAAAATTACCCTGTTTTGAATAAATATTACAAAATTATTACAAAACTTAAACGATTAAGTAAAATTTGTCCCCCTAAAATGTAAAAAAAATCACTTTTTTTTGATGCAAAAATTTGATGAAATAAAGTGGGAGTTTTGAGAGATAATTAATAACTTTTTATGGGGAGTTGCAAATTCATCTCTTTACGGTCTTTTTGACTAGACATTAAATAGTCAAATCGTTTCGGTTTAAGAAGGGAACCATTTTCCAAAAATTTTCAAAACCAAATATGCGGACATTGTATGGGTTTAGACTTTTTTAGACCCTCTAATTTTGATGCCTTTGCATAATTATGTCCGAAAAGGAAGACCAAAAGGAGTTTTACTATGAAGAAGGGTATTATGTTTATTCTGGCTGCAGTATTGGCTTTGGGTGCGGGGCTTGCTGTGCTTTCTGCGGTCAATAATGCCAGAAACACCAGAACTTTTGTCGCTGACGGTTTTATTCTCGATCCATCGGATGAAGAGTTTGTTACCGACAACGTTAATATGGAGTATTACTTCACTCAGGGCACCAAGTATAAAGAGAAGTATGGTACTCAGATTTCCTTTAAAGACGCAACAGGAACGAATGAATTAATTGATTCGGACCATTTTATTCACTATAATGACGGCTCCCTTGGATCCTTCAAAAAGGGCGTTATTATGGACGTATCCGAAATTGCGGAATCTAATTATGGCTATTACAGCCTTTCAAAGAACACCGTTCTTGTAAAAAACGGCGGCGCCTACGAAATGAGCAGCCGCGGTGAAGCCATGAACATAACAGAATTCATCTGGAAGATTTCAGACCGGGACTACATGCTTTTGTCCCCTGATGTAACACTTCAGACTGCAGGTGATGATGTTCAGTTCTCTGATTATGTTCAGCTTACTTACGTTGACAACGGTATCGTTCGTATTTCCCATCAGTCAGGAACATATCAGACAGTTGCTGCAGACAGCACACTTGTCACAAGAGGAGGCGCAGAGCTTAATCTTGTGGGCAAGAACTTCATGGTGGACGGAGAAGCAGTCCTTTCTCTGGACGACATGACAATTGATGACGACAGCTACATCGACATAGATGAAAACATAGAAGACGGCCCTACTATTCCTACTTTCAACGTTATAAACGGTAAAGACGGCGTAAACGGCACCGACGGCACCGATGGCGAGCAGGGTGAAGCCGGTGAAGAAGGAAAAGAAGGCGAAGAAGGCGGAGAAGGAGAAGCGGGCTCTGAAGGCGCCATGGGATCCACAGGCGGACTCGGCAAAGACGGTGTTGAAGGTGACACCGGAATCATGGGCTATGACGGTGCCGAAGGTGTTGCCGGTAAAGATGCGGATACAGCAGCAAGCGCAAGCCAGCTTCAATCCGTTGACCTTTATTCAAGACCTGAAATCAGGGTGAATTCAGGCGATAATAACAGAAGCTATTCGGTAACTCCCGGAAGTGCCACCATGAATATTTCCATGGAAGATCCTGACCGTACTCTTACAACCGGAAGCACCAGGGTAAAGGTTTATGACAGAGAAACCATGCAACTGGTGGCAGGGACAGCCCAGGAAAGTGTCCAGCAGGATCTCGGTGCAGAAATAGAAAGAGGGACTGGAGGCATGACCTTCAGGGGATTAAATGCTGACAGAGAGTATGTTCTTGTCATAGAAGGCGAATACTTACCCGGAAAGGGAGAAAGCCTCCAAACAGGAATCCTTTTCCAGAAGATTTTCAGAACGGAACCTCTGGGAATAGGAATCACAAAGGCTCATGTAACGGACTCTGAGATAGCGGCCGTAACCAAAGTAACCGGTCAGGTTGACAGTTACAACGTAAGATTCTTCTACTACGACGACAACGGTCAAAAGCAGACCATAGCTTTATTTAGCGGTACCAGCACAGGGGCTGAATTCGTAGTAAATGATTCCAATCCTATTCCCGGCTCCCTAGGGAGACCTCTAAGCTTTGATGATGTTAAGAGCAATACAATATACTATGCGGAACTTGGAAATGTAAAGGTGGGAAATGAACTTATTCCCACTGACGGAAGCAAAGTAGAGTTAAAGACTCTTAAGCAGACACCTTACGATTACGAGACCTATACCGCAACCGCCACCCAGGGACAGAGGAAGTCGGTGGATCTTATGACACCTACCATCACTTCCAATGACAAGAATCACACTATTACGGTAAACCTTAATCCCATTGCGGACCCTGATTGCGGAATTTCAAGTTATCGAATCGATTTATTTAAGGATTCAGATATATCCAGTGCTCTTCAGACCGGGTCAATGGATGAACTTGTTGCCACATACTCTAAGGATTTGACTCAGCTTTCAGGGCATACATTCTCCATTCCTTCGGGAGATTTGGATGTCTACAGAGCACGCGTAACCGTAATGTTCAACGATAACGAGAAGGATATGGAGATATCAACACTGTTTTCCAACGTATCTGACTTAAGCGCGGTTAACACGGATCTTATGGTTGAACTTCTGATTGATGAGAATCAGCAGAGTGCGGATACAATTTCCGGATTCATCAAAATCACGGACGGTTCGGGAGACATATCAAGCAACTGGAACAACACTTCGGTCCTTCAGCATATTGGAGGTACCAATCCACTTGTACTTGCTATTTCCGGCGAGTATGCGGATACATACACACTTAAATACAAAGATAATTACGAGACAAATTACACAACAGAATGGGGAGATATCGACAAGTCCCACGGATCATACTGGCTCATTCCATTTAAGAAAGAGGGACTTCATCAGGATTCCGTTTACACATTGATAGTAAGCGGTCCTCAGGATACAAACGGGGACGGAAACATTACTGGTGCCGAAGCAAGCACATACTTTACGGGCACCAGAGTTAATACCAAGACTCATAAGCCCTTAGCTTTGGCCGCAAGAAGACTTGCCAATCCCCAATCTGCTTTCAGATACAGCATTAACGTCACATCTCTTTCGGAGGACGCGGCTGAAATCGGACAGGCTCAATATTCTGCATCCGTACTTGAAAGACTGGAATTACAGCTTATTCACGTAGAGGATTCGGGACTTGAGAGAATCATTGGTAATGCAACGGTCCTTACGGACGGAGATCAAAGATCCCATGACTCTTATTTCAAGGACAAAGCCTTCATCGGACGTGATAAGACAGAGTATAACCCAGATGCTGAGCTTACAGGACCTCAAGAAAGTAAGGGCCTTACAATTAAAGATTCGGAAGCTGCAAGTGACACATCGGTATTTGAAATCACTCCTTCAGACTTTGGTATTGATAATAACGATAACGCTCTTTTCTCCGGCGGAGAGTTCAAGATTAAGGTCATCGGAGCATACGACTACACCCTTAATCTTGCAGACGGAACCGGCGGAAGTGGTAACACAATTCCCTTCAAGGAAGGCGAGAACGTTATCAGATTCGGAATCTCAAAGAAACACGTACAGGCCAACAATCCCAACAGACAGGTTGTTGTAGATGCTCTTCCCAATTCCGCAGCGGCTATAGGCTATTCGGAAGACGGAATTGACGGCAGCACTGTTGTTGGACTCCGATTCAGAGCAGATTACGGATACGCGGATGTAAACAAGATTTATTACTACATCTATGAACTTGATGATAATTATGACATTGCATCCAACCAACTTATTTATCCTAAGGCACCCGATGATTTTTCAGAAGGTATAGCTACTGTTACGGCAAACCCTGACGGAACCTACACATACGGAACAGATGTGAAGTGTAATCTGGTTCTGGTGGGTGAGCATACAAGAGATGGTATGGAGTACGGCGTTCGTGACACAGAGCTTTACTTCAAGGGTACAAAGAGTGTTGGCTCATATGTAATGACCTGGAAGAAGCCTGACGGAAGCAGTGCAGAAAATCAAGATATTTTAACCAGAGGTAAGAGATATATCATCGCATACAGGGTATTGGCTGATCATACAATCACCCCTTGTATCGATCCCGATAACGATCATTTCTACCCTGATTGCGCATACGGAAGCGAACCTGTTCCTTTGTACAGATCCGCTGTAATATCCCTTGACATGCAGACACCTGTTGCTGAGAGATATCCGCTGTCTTCAGAAAATGGAAAAGACATTTGGAATTACAGAATTATTGACCCGGACAAGGCAATCATTACAGACAATTCAGGCAAAGCAACCTTTGAGGTTACAATGGCCAATACATATGCAGAGGTAGCTACATCAACAACCAAATCAACTGTAAATGTACCGGGAATGGATGATACCGACGGATACAGAAACAATAACGACTTTAAGGCTCTGACAATTGATGGCCTTGGTACGGACGGAATTTACTATAGTGTTGGAATTCCCTACAAGACCTTGTCAGCCGCTTCGGAAGCAACAAAATATATTACATCCAAGCCGGTTCAGCATTTCCAGACCCAGACCATATCCGCAAACAACATTTATCTTAAGGGTCTTACCTGGACAACCAATGATAACGAGGCGGATAAACTTTCTGACGGAACTGTGGCACCTCTTGTAAACGAAGGAAACTACAGGTACAGACTAACCCTCATGGGAACAGATTTGGATAAGTTCTCTGCATTTAGAGTTGTATTCAGTGATGGTAATGACAGTGTTATTTACGATCCTGTATACGTGGTTGACAGAGGAGAACTCTCAGGAAGTGCAACTCCTTATGGATACGCATATGTTGATCAGGGACCTCTTGCTGCCAAGTTTAGTCTCGACACTAAATTAAGCGTCAGCGTAAACGGCTATTATTCCACAAAATCTTCGGGATTCGATGATTACGAAGGTCTTATGAATGACTACGACAAGGGAACCTTCTACGAGTCAAGTACCGAGCGTGAGAACCTGTTTGCTTTAAGAAGAGTGAACGTCAGTGACGGAACAACAAGATACATAAAGAGAGAGAGAGGAGATGGCAAATGGATAACAACCACCGGCCTTGGAACTACCACATTGGGTTCTATGGTGGTTCCCGGAAATGTTGCAGGAGGCGGACTCAATGTAACATCTGTCCTCGGAAATAAATCAAGTGCCACTATGGACCAGAGATATTACTACAACGCTCTTGTTTCAAATTCCCAGTTTGAAACTGCACCTTTAAGCGGATTTACCTTCGATGAGAACGGTATTCACATAGGAGAGAACTACTACGTTGCAGAGAAACTGGCAAAGAGCGCTTTTGACTTTGGTATCTATAACGGAACCGACACAAGCAACAAGACCCTTAACATTACCATGGGTACTGTAGTTGCAGCCATCAGACAGGAAAGAATTACCGCAGGCGCCAAGACAGCAACCCTTGAGATGTCTCTTCACGGAGTAAGCACTAATAGAATCTATGCGAAGCTGATTCAGAAGGGCAGCTCTGACACAGTAGTAAAACTTAAAAAGAATTCTGACGACAGAGGCGAATTCTTTGAGGTAAGTGAAGATGCTTCAACTCCTGACTATGACAGTACAAAGTTTAAGAATGAGACCTATATTACGGTTACGAACAATAGCTTTACCTTGAGGCTCAGAAAGCTGTCTACAGAGACAAACTACGGCGTTTTGTTCTTTACATATGACAGTGCAGGAAATGAGCGACCTTTGTACAGTATTGATCCTGACAAAGAAAGAGTTAATGCTCAGTACACATTTAAAACACTTAAATACATAAATATCGCAGTAACCGGACCCAGCTATTCATACGAGGCCTACAACAACAAGAACGTTTCCTTCGGCTTTGGAATCCCCGGTGATGAGGGTACAGGCATGACGGTCAAGTACAAGATTGTAAGTGGAACAGACATTGATAACGGCAACGTTGTGGCAGAAGGAACTGTAGATAAACTTGGGAAGGATACCGGATACGAGTACTACAGCCAGAGAGCGGATCTAAACAAAGGCTTCGGATCAAGCATGAACCCCGGAACAGGAAGATTCTATCTGGGAAACACATATACCGTTCGAGTTTGGGCAGTGGATGACAGTGATACCGACGAAGAATTGGGCTTCACCATCCTTCCTGTGCAGACACCCACAAGTCTTGCACTTCCTGACTTCAGGCTGACAGCTACTCCTTCGGAGAATAATATCAATGCAGCGGTTACATGCACGGATTCACAAAAGGCAATCCTTGACGGAACGTACACAGTAAGTCTCTACAAGAGAACAGATACAGATAATGCTGTGGGCTCACAAAATGTAGTTCTTAAAAACTCCGGTGGAGCAGAGTACGAAACCGTTACCTTTAACGGTGTGGATCCCGGTGATTACATCGTAAGAGTGGAGGGTCAGGCAGACCTTAACAACAACGGACAATTTGATGAGACGGAAGGAGATGTACTTGTATTCAGTGAGGCTACCGTAAGCACCGGTTCAGCCGCAACGGCTTCAATCGGTCCTGATGCAACGGTGGACAGACTGGAAGTTTCCTTCTATAACCTCAGCAACTTCGCTAACGTCAGAAAGATTGTCCTTACGGCGTATAACTCAAGCGGAACCATGGTTTACACCACAACCGAGAGCGGAATTGAAGTATCTGAGGATGAGGCGAAGAGTTCATCATTTACCAAGACATTTGACTGGTCTTCCTCATCCATCGATTCGGATCAGTGGTATGACGTAAAGATTCAGTACAGAAGCGGCACAGGCGGACTTTTGGGAGACCTTGATACCAGGGTAAAGACTGAAACAGTTCAGACCACAGGTGAATAAACAAGTGAGGAAATAAACGTGAGAAAGTTAAGTAAGCAAAACACCATGTCTTTTAATGCGCTGGGTATTATGCTTGTGGCCGGTCTGGTGGTTTTTTCTTCGGCGGTTGTCTTCGTGGTCAAAAACCGAAACGAAGCATACCCCGTGGCGCCCGGCTCCACGGTATATACCGAGGATAACGAATATGTGGACATGACAGATGAAGGCTCGGTCAGGAAGAAATGGGACAACAAATATTACCTGAAAACCGCAGACGATGATGTGTATTGCCTTGGTAAAAACACAGTAATCTACGATCCCACAGCATCAAGCATGACCATATACGGGGATTCGTACAAAATCAACGGGGATGGTACCGTGGACAAACTAAAAGATGTGAACGTTGTGGAGGACATGAATACGCCCTCGCTCTATAAGCTTAGAGACAGGCTTTATGTAATGACCGGGCGAGACATTAACTCCACTGACAGTTCTCTTTCATCCGACGGATATGTAACCATCAACATTCATAAGAGCGGCTCAGCAATGATTATGAATGATGATTACTACGTCAATGTTATTGAACCTATTGTTCTTGAAAGCGATGGACTTTACTTCGACGTAAGCAGTGAGCTTATGGCTAAGGACGGAAATGTGGTCAGCTTAAAGAACATTATCGGAAGCACCAATCTCTATTCAAAACGGCCACTTCTGTATACGGAAGGAATCGTAGAAGAGCCCGATGCGCAGTTGATGGCCAACAATCCCGAAGTTATCACCATCATGGGTGGTAACGGCGGAGCCGGCGGTACCGGTGGACAAGGCGGTACCGGTGGTACAGGTGGTGCAGGAGGCACCGGCGGTTCAGGCGGATTCGGCGGCGACGGTGGCTTAGGTGGTAACGGTGGCGCCGGAGGTTCAGGCGGTACAGGTGGTGTCGGAGGCCAGGGCGGAAACGGCGGTCTCGGCGGTGATGGCGGAGACGGCGGACAAGGCGGCGAAGGAAGTGATGCTTCCATATCCGCAACCAAGTGGATTAGCTTAAAGAAAGCAACGGCTTCCGTATCAAGCATAGATGTTGAATACTTTGTAAACGACCTTACAAACGATTATGTGGATGTATTTTTGAACGTATATGACCCCTCAGCCAATAATCCTTTGAAAGAAACCGTACATCTTAGTAAGACTGATACCCAGTATACGGTAACAGGTCTTGAACCCGGCAAAAACTACAAGCTGGAGATGGGATATCAGGCTTATAAGAAGGATGCAAACGACAACACTGAGCTTGTGACGGTAACCCAGGATGTTGCCAAGGTAACCACAAAGGCAGACATTGCATATATCGAGATTAATAAGGTTTCAACAAGCAAAGATACAGACGGAAACACTCTTGTAACCGTCAACTATACCGTGAAGTCTTACAACGGGTATCAGCTTTCCTCGGCTACAGTAGCCGCCTATTTTGACGGAGCAAAACAGGGATCTTCACAGCAGGTTGACGGAGCGGCAGCTGCTGCGGGAGGAGACAGTAAGAGCGTAAGCTTTACAGTACCCACCGCCACGGGAACCAGCAATAAAACAATAACTATGAAGTTTGAGTCTGCGACGTATCAGAACGTGGATGTTGTGAGCAGTCTTCCTGAAGCAACGGGAACATTACACTAAATAGATTAATTTCTGATTGGAGGAAAATATGGATTCAATTTTAGCGGAAACAATGCATGCGGTAGGGCTGATTCTGGGCTTGGCATTTTTGGGCTCGGGAATCGGATTGGGGATTCTGGGTGCAAAGGTGGCGGAAGCCATCGGACGTAATCCGGAAACAAAGAGTGACGTAGTTCAGTCAGTTATGTTTGTGGCTATTATCATAACCTTGCTTTTACTCTTGCTCTTTGCATTTGTACTTGTATTACTGTTCTTTAATCCTTTTTCAATCTGATCGGAGATAGCACATGATAGCTGTATTTATAGCGATTTTCGTGATTATGGCGGTCATGATTTACTTTGTCACGGCCTCCTTAAGGATTGTCACGGAGAATGCCAGTAAGAAGGTCAATGTCTACTTCCTTTCAAAACTGAAGGAGTTTGACAGTGACTTCAAAAAGAAAATGAATGAGCTGGAAGAACTGAAAGAGTCCAAGGAAGAGGTGGAACAAAGGATCAAGATATTAAAGCAGGACTACAATGCCATGCAGGTATCAAGATTCTACAAGCCTCGTCCCGTAATAAGAGATGCTTACATTCCTGTATCTCATTACATAGACAACGGGTTCTTCGCCGATTACAAAACGGCCAAAAACCTGCTTGTAATGGATAAGGGCTCCATTATTAAGACTGTGTTGGAGAGGTTCCCATATCACGGGAATATGGACCGATATAACGCAGCCAAATCCATACTGGAGCTTCTAAATTTCAACGCAATCTACGACCTTTGTACTTTGGAGAAAACCGAGCAGTTAAAGGTTTTATATGATTCGCTGAAGAAAAAGGAAAAGGCACTTCTTGGTGAGTTCATTGAGCCCATGGATGAAATCGAAGAGTTTGACATCCTTGATTTTATTTCATGGCTTAAGCAGACGGTAAGTATTCAGACCCCTGAGCTGAAAGCTTACCTTGGAGAAGAAGACGAGAATTACGACAACGTTGCCGACAACGTGGTTTGTATGTTCGATAAGAATGTCTGCGAGGGTATTCGAATAGTATACCAGGGCAGACTGTATGACTACAGCATCTACAAATCGAGGAAGAAGAATGAGCACATATATTGAAAATCTTGTTAACGCCAAATTACGCAACATGAAGGACATGAAAAATATCTATGAGGTTGGCTATGTCTCAAAAGTCAAAGACTACATTCTAGAGGTGGTCGGACTTGAGCAGGTTGGTTTTTACGAAAGGGTTGTTATTGCCAATCACTCAGTGGGATATGTCACCTCCATCGGTAAAAACTCTGTAATGGTTGCACTTCTTCAGAGAATTGACGCCATATACGTTGGAGACGAGGTAGTGACTACGGGGTATGATTTCTGTGCCATGTACTCCAAAGCCGCCCTCGGCCATATCGTGGATATCTTCGGGGAAGACAGACTGGTGGGTGAAAAGTTTGAAAACCTTCGCCCCTGTATGATTGAGACCCCCGCAATCCCAATCATGGAAAGAGGTGAGGTTTCGAGACCTTTTTACACCGGAATCGCAGGTATCGACCTTATCTACCCCATAGGATACGGCCAGAGACAGTTGATTATCGGTGACAAAAAGACGGGTAAAACCCAGATAGCCATCGATACCATCGTCAACCAGAAGGACAGAAACGTTATTTGTATCTACGTAGCAGTCAACAAAACGAAGAAGAATATCCGTGAGCTGTACGACAATCTCATGAAGAAGGGCGCCATGGAGTATACATTGATTCTTGCGGCATTCAACGATGATGAGCCGCCGGTATCGTTCTTTACTCCCTATGCGGGACTTTCCATCGCGGAAATGTACATGCGAGAAGGCCAGGATGTTCTGGTGGTAATAGATGACCTAAAATCCCACGCAGACATCCACAGAGAGATTTCTCTTCTAGCAGGCAAAATACCGGGACGTGATGCTTATCCCCCGGATATTTTCTACACCCATTCAAGACTTCTTGAGAAGGGATGCCAGCACAAGGACGGAGGCTCTATCACAATCCTTCCCATTGTCGAAACCAGAGGCGGAGACATTACGGATTACATTTCAACCAATATCATTTCCATTACAGACGGACAGTTGGTTCTCTCAAGAAAGAACTTTGAAAAGGGCTTAAAGCCCGCCATCAACTACGGTCTTTCCGTATCACGTTTGGGCGGTGCCGTACAGGAAGCCAACATGAAAAAGATTGGCGCAGTGGTAAGACGTAAGTTCTTAAGCTATCTGGAAACAAAGGAAGTTTATCAGCTTGCCAACATCGATGAAATGAGCCCTGAAATGCAGGCCAACATCGAGGAGGGCGAGAGACTTCAGGAGAGACTTTTGCAATATAAGTTTTCACCCAGAACACCGGATGAAATTAAAGAAGATTTCATGGAAGTAGTCGGAGACTTTGTATGAGTATAAGAAGCGTCGTTAAGGTTATGAACTTCCACTCCCTTTTAAGGGTGGACAAGTCAAGAAACAAGTCCAAGAAGTACACAGCCATGGAGCAGATTCTGACCAGGATGATTGACAACATAGTCAACAACAGAAACATTTCCCTGGATTATAAGATGCACAAGGTTGATCCCACAAAGCCGGAACTGAACATTTATATCGGTTCAGACATGGGCTTTTGCAGCAACTTAAATGCTCTGGTCAAAAAGACATTGGGAGATCAGGCAGGAGATGCAGAGAGGGATGTGAAGCAGATAGTAATCGGAAGAAAAATCAAACCTTCCGATAAGGAGAAGCTTCTGCTTTTTCAAACAAGGGAAGAGTACGACGAGGATAACGGCAAGGTTATGGGACTTTTGGAGGAGGCCATCAGAAACCGCCTGTATTCAAAAATATCCATAGTCTATAACCATTACTACAATTCCTCACAGGTGGCGCTGGTTGATAAGCAGATTTATCCCGTGCCGAAGGGTGAGGGAAACGAAGAGGATGACTATAAAGAAGACTTCTCGTTTGAGGGGAACGTGGATGATCTTCTTGTGAACATGGTTGTTTTGTACGTGAAATATTCTATGGAAATCGCAGCTGCGGCAAGCTATGCATCGGAGAATATTTCGAGACAGAATGTCACAACCGAGTCCTTAAATAAGCTTGATGAGAGGGATGAAATAAGGCTTATGGAGGAGAGACGTCGGAACAAAGACAAGCAGTTTGCCAAGGTTTTGGATAACTATACGAAGACTAGGGCGTATTAAAAACGGGAGGGTCTTTTAATGTGCTTAGGGAGTGAATGCGAATTTAAGATGAAGGTAAAAGACGCTGATCGAATTTTGCAGAAGGTGTTTAAAGAGGCGGGACAATTTCCAAATGAAACTCCTTTAAACCTGATTGTCACAGACATAAGGTGCAAAAGGGGACTTCCGCCAAAAAACAAGGAGCAAAACAGCAAAACAATTAATCGGAGGGCATATACGTGAGCGAGACAGCCGTAGGCAAGATTATATCGGTATCAGAACTTAATATACAGGTGCTTATAAACAACGAGAAAATTAAGTACCGGGATATTCTCTATACCAACAGCAAAGGAAGACGAATCGAGTTTGAGGTAGTGGAAGAGGACGGAAACGTTATTTCCGCCATTCCTTTCCAGAACGTTGTGGGCCTTAAGAAGGGGCTTGATGTTTACAAGGCGGAACACGGACTTGAAATTCAGTACAACGATGAAATTCTCGGAAAGGTATTCGATTCATACGGAAAGCTTCTTGATGACTCGCAGATAGAGGAAGTACATAAGAGAAACGTTTATAACAGAAACCTGACTCTTGAGGAAATCAACCTTAACGGAGGAATTCTCTGGACGGGAATCAAGGTCCTTGACTTCTTCGCTCCCATGCAAAAAGGCTTCAAAATGGGCCTTTTGGGTGGTGCCGGCGTAGGTAAAACAGTTCTTATCAAAGAGCTTATCCATAACGTATATACAGGCCTAAATTCCAACTCCGTTTTCGTCGGCGTCGGCGAGCGTTCAAGGGAAGGTAAGGAGTTATACGACGAAATGCTTTCCGCAAACCTCCTTGATAAGATGTCTGTTGTTTTCGGACAGATGGGAGAGAACTCAGCAACAAGATCAAAGGCCATCTTCTCGGGACTTACCCTGGCGGAGTACCTTCGAGATGAGAAAAATCAGGATGTTCTCCTTTTCGTAGATAACATTTACAGATACGTTCAGGCCATGAGTGAGATTAATGCAGAGCTTAGCCGTATCCCCATTGAGAACGGTTACCCTGCAAACATTGAGACAGCCATAAGTGACGTGGAAGAGAGAATCAACTCCACACCAAACGGTTCCATCACATCATTCCAGGCAATTTACATCCCTGCAGATGATGTTACCGACCAGGCGGTTCTTACAATTCAGGCTCACCTTGACGGACAGATTGTTCTTGACAGAAAGGTTGCAGAGAAAGGTCTGTATCCTGCGGTAGATGTTTTCTCAACAACAAGTAAGCTCATCGATATAGACAAAATCGGTGAAAGACACTACAGACTCGTTGAGGAAGTTTTAAGATACTACTCCCGTTATCGTGAACTTGAAGAGATTATCGCCGTTCTTGGTATAGATGAACTTTCAGTGGCTGATACCAACGTTTTCTATCGTACAAGAAAGCTTCGTAACTACTTTACACAGCCCATGTTCGTTGCCGAGAACTACACGGGAATCAAGGGTGAACTGGTACACATAGACGATATTTTGGACGATGTCGAGAACATTATTTCCGGAGCATACGACGGAATCGACGAATCCAATTTCCTGTATATAGGTAAGTTTAATGCTGAAGAATACATTAGTAGATGAATATGAAATTCCATACAAAATAAGTGCCAGAGTGGTGGATAGAGTGAAGGGAATGCAAACCTTTGAGGACATCCGGATGATTCGTGTTGTCAGCAAAGATTACAACATTCTTATCATGGAAGATTACATGCCTCTCATTGGAGAGATTTCGGGAAGCGTAGAGATGGTAACTGAGTCTGACGTAATAAGATTCGAGCCCATCCACGGTTTTTACATGCATAAGAAGAATAGTTTTTACCTTTTGATTGAGGATCACAAACTATGACAGAAACTTTAGTGGGGAAAATAATCAATCAGATAATTCTCCTTAAGACCATGATGATTGTTACTGCCGTGGGTACCGTAGTTTTGCTCGCTGTGCTTTTGTTCCTTTGCCGCAAGTTTTCATGGCAAAAGGGAAATTTGAGAGTAATCGGTTTTTTCTACGGAGCAAGGATGATAGACTCGGTGCTTCTTGCCATGTGCCTGATTAAATTCTACCTGGTTATTTCTTTACTGATTGCCAAGGGCCAGGTTTACCCCGTCCACATCTTTATGTACGGAAGCCTTGTGCTCATGTACGGATTGTGCAGAAGAAGGCTTAAGGAAATGATAGTGAGCGTTTTCAATGCCGCGCTTATTATGGGACTTTTGTATGTTTCGGGATTCCTCATTTCATATCTTGAGAATGTTCTCTTTGATGTGAAGATTATGATTGCACTTATCTTTTTGGCAATCTTTCTGGTGCTTTATGCGCTGTATGACCTTATGGGTTGCGTCTACAACATTATTGAAAGCCGTGATGACGGAGGGAAGGTTAACGCATGATAAACAGATCTAAACCAATGAAAGCAGTGACCATGATAGAAATAGGTGTGGCAGGAGTTTTATTACTTGTGCTGGCCCTTTTTGTGTTCTGGTATGTTGACGGTTTGGCTGCATTCAGGCCTAATACGGAGCTTCATCAGTTCTTTGAGGGCACCGAATTAAATTACTCCGCAGACACGGTTTTCAGAGAGAACGGAGGAAGTGTTACCGCAGAAGGCAGGCCCGTTGCGGAAACTCCGTTTTTGTACAAGGGGGAGACCAAGCTTTCTCTCCCCTGCAACATGCTTCTCATGGTTCCTTCCGAGGGAACTGACGTTAAGAGAATCAACTATTTTACCACCGTTACCGAGGACACCGGCAGGGTTACTTTTACTTCGGGAGAGAAGAAGGCCCAGAGCTATGGCGGCTTTCTCTACGACGGCTCGGATTTGTACATCTTCCTTGAGCCTGTCAAACTGCGTATTGGTAACGTTACAACAGACCTTCCCGCACTTTCATATGTGAAGGTCAGATATGCGGGAAGTGTTGAATATCACAACAGTGAAACAGACGAGGACAACGTGGTGGGAATCAACGATGTTTTGGTTACTGCCGAGGGAAAATCCGGATTCCTTCTCAATCTGGGCCTAGATGTCCTTTACACCAACACCGGAGAGGCACTGCTTTACTCTGCAGTGGATAAGGTTGCGGTAATAGATATGAACTAGGCTCATGAAGAAGGGAATGTCATGAAGAAGATATGCTTTGCAATAGGAGCAGCAATTATTGTAATCCTGCTCCTTTTACAGACAAGATTTAACATATTCATGCAGATGGATCGTGGCGGACTGGCCATTGAGGACAAGTCCGTGTCCGCTTTACTCATGAACGATCCAAAGGAGGAACCCGAGGAGGTCGATGCAGGCCTTTATCCTTTTGATGCTCTGGATTTCGTATATACCAGAGGCAGCTCATATTACATGGGCGAGAACAAAAAAACGAAAATTGATATTAACTTCCCGTTGATCATTAACGGAGGAGCCGGCATATGGTTTTTCGATGACAGGGCAAAGCTTTTCAACAACGAATACGAGAAGTTCTCGACTTATAAGGGACTTTCCGTAAGCGAACGTATTTCATTTAACCCCGACGGAAGCCGTGCTGCAGATGACGAGTATCTTTTTGCGGGACTTCCCAACGGATTCTTTGTAACACTGGATAACTTTGTGGTTGATCAGGGCGTGGCAAAAGAAGTGCCCATGAACAGTGTTATTTTCTTTACCGAGAAATACTTTACCTATTGCGAGATAAGCGATGAGGAGATGCATTACAGAGCACTTGACGGAATGACTCCCGATACACTTCTTACCGTTGGCGATAGGGAAATTACTTATAAAGAGCTTCTGATTAATCTTGGGGTTACCTATGACAAGAAGAACTTCGAGGAAGCTGAAGAATTCCCTGAAGAAGAGATAATTGAGGAACCTGAAAAGGAGGTTATTGAAGAACCTGAAATAGAAGAGACCAAACCTGAAAAGGAAGAGGTCAAGAAACCGGAGCGTGAGAAGAAGGAGCGTCCTAAAAGATATGATGCCATTCTTTCTCCTGCAGCCACTGCAGCAGCCTCCGGAGCCAAATCTCGCAAATCCCCACAAGGGGGTACCGGAGGTGTCAGACCGGACAGCTTAAGACCGGACAAAACTCCCAAGGACACCGAGGCACCCCTTGTGGAGGATTATATAAAACCTGTTGTCACCATAACAGGTACAACTCCCGGCGTTTACAGAGTAAGAGTAGGCGTTGACGTAAACGACCCTGCGTCCCGAATTGACAGATTAAGAAAGGTTCAGTTTGAGTTTTATGAGCAGCAGGGTAACGGCAAGGAGACTCTTGCGTACAGAACATATACCTCTACCTCGGGAACGGTTACTGCAGGTGGCGGCAACATTAAGCCCAATACCGATTACAGAGTAAACGTATATTTCACATATTATGATGAGCACAACGAGAGGGTTGTAGAGTCCGTGGCTTCGGACATCTTCGTAAGAACCGGAGATCTTTCACAGGTTGGAAGTATCTACTTCAAAGAAGGTACCGAAAACGGAATCACTTATAAGGATATACCTTTCTACTATGACAATTATGTAGAGATTACCAATGTAACCTACGACGAGACCGTAACGGATGAAGAGGCGGTTTACGGACTTGATCCTAAGAATCTGATTCTTACCGCTACAAAGGACGGAATAGCAGGGGAGAAGTTTGTTACTGTCATTGATATTTCCGCAGTAACGGATTTCAAGAAAGGGGCACCGGCTGATTTTAAATCCCTTCCCGTTCTTGATTCAAACAGCTCTTACAGCTATGTAATTACAGGTAAGGATTACTTTGGTAACGACCTTCAGATATACAATAATACAGGCGTCTTTGACACCTGTAAATCGAGACCTCAGGGCTCCATTGAACTTGTTACCAACAAGATTGGTGAGACCAAGTTTAAGGTTAATATCATTGACCCCGACACAGCATCCGTAGCACCTGAAAACGGCCCTGCATCAGAGCGTGACGTTTATCTTGTAATCAGCACCATCAAGAAAGAAAGATACCCGGATGACGCCACCATGTGGGATGCGGCTGAAGGATTTATTGACAATAAATACTCCAGAGTCGGAGCCAATACCGATAATGAGAGTACGGTTCACTTTGTCTATAAGTTTAATACCAACGATTACACCTTAAATAACGGTGCACTGGAGGCAAGTGACGTTGAGATAACAGCCAACTGTCTTGATCTTAACCAGAGATACTATGTCTATCTCCTTACGGACTACGACCTTGACAACAGGAGAGGAGTCCTTAGACACGATGAGATAGCCAGCATTGATTTTAAGGCAGCTACATTGTCTTCCCTTGGCAATATTTATATTGATGTAAATATCGCCAATGTAACAGCTCACAGTGCAAACATAACTTACTCGATAAACGATGCCAAGACCAATGAAACTCTTCAGGGCCTTCTTTCTGACGTGGTATTTCTTATTAATACTACCGAGGGAGCCAACCCCGGAGTTCATTCCGGAATGGTTTTCGATAATGAGGCAATGCATAACTTCACGGGTTACAATCCTGACACCGGAAACAAGGATCTGACTCCCGGAAGTGTATTGATGGACGCCAATTATTTCGAGAAGGGCGAAGGCCTTTCAGACGCACAAAAGGAAGCTCTTAAGAACTTCAGGGATATTAAGAATAATCCCGTTGTGGGTGATGAGATTCCCTATTACCTTACAAGCATGACGGAGTATTCAATCACTCCCGTGGTATATGCCCTTTATAACGGCAAGAGATATGAGATGAACGTATCTCTTACAAGGTCTGCCTTCAAGACCATGCGTGAGCCTGCAAAGGTAACGGTTACCGATGATCTTTTGGCGGCCGGCACTTTGAGATTTAACGTAAAAATAGAAGATCCCGACGGAGCCATCACAGGTAACTCGGGGCATGTTGTGGTACTCAATTTGTATGACAGCCACAGGAACCTGGTAAGGGCCGTACGTGTACCGAAGAATACAGACGCACCTGTTCCCTATGAGTTTACGGGACTTGATCCTTCGGAAACCTTCTTTATGAATTTTGTTGCCGTTGAGTACAACGAAGGATATACCAATGAGACCTTTGAGTCCAACAAGCTTATTTACCAGCACTTTATTGATAATCCCATTAACCTTTCGGGAAATATCAAATTAATAAGCCTTGATAACTTCTCGGCTACAAGACTTACCGCCAAGACCAGAGTTCTTATCTACGATGATGACCGCATTATGAACGGCCAGATGCCTTATTTCATCACAGTGGAGAAGAATGGGGTTGATATTACTTCCACTTTCGATACAAGCCTTACAAAGGTAGAAAATTACGCTTATGATGACGGTACTAATACCATAAGAACCAACTCTGAGTGGAAGGTTAACAAGGCGGATGATACGTACAAAATGACTCTGTACGTAATTATAAACCAAAACAAGCTGATTCTTGACACATTGGAATTCAATGCAAGAGACTGCATTTTTGAGATTGCAAATGCTAAAGAATTTGTTGAAAAAATCAGCAAGAATCCCAGCGCAAGATTTGTCGTTACCGGTGACATCATCATGGATGAAGTTGACTATGACAGTAACGGTGCTTTAAAGGCAACGCTTCCCAGTGCGGGTGTAACAGGAACCTTCAGGGGAGAAATTGATTTCCAGGGATATAAGCTTCAGAAGAATAACTATAAGAATGAAGGAGCTATATTCTCAAATATCGGTCCCAAGGCTGAGATTAAAAACGCCGTATTTGAGTTTTCGGATCATACCACAACAAGAGAGTATGACCATGGTATTTTCTGCAGACATAACTACGGACATATTCACGATATTTTCGTTCATTACCTTGGTGGTTCCGGAACCAACAACATCTACTACGGACTAGTTGCAGGACGAAACGCAGCCAGCGGTGTTATTGAACGCTTCGTTATAAACAATGATCCCCAGGGAGACAGTTGTACTTTCTCTGCAAGAAGTAACGCAGGTCTTCTTGTGTACCTTAATGATGGTGTAATAAGAAACGGTTACGCATATGGCTCTGACATTAACTCCGTAACCCAGACCACCTCTGCAGGTTCGGGAATCAATGTGGGTGGTATTGAAGGCTACCAGAATTCAAGAGGTAAGACCGATCATGTCTTCTCCCTTGTAAACGTGGTGGTATCAAACCCCGACATGAATGCTTCAAAGGCACGTGACACACAGTACGGCGCAATAATCGGTTACGCAATCGGAAACTGTGAAAACATGTACAGTGTAGGTCAGTCATTCTACAACACGCCTTACAACGGCAAGATGTATGATGCTGACATTGTGGGACCTGCCCTTGGTGTCAACAGTGCAACACAATCCGGAATTTATTACTGGAACGAAGGTAATAATGTTTATGCCAAATCTACCAAGCAACATATGATTGGTTTGGAATCACTATATGATTACAACTGGCAAGGTGAGGTTCTGGGCGCGGGCTTTGATGCGCAGCCCGTTGAGGTTGGATTCTACCCTCATGTATCCCTAAGTAACGAGCTCCCGGATCAGGAGCTTATACCTCTGCCTAATCGCAACATCACAAGGTTGGTGGAAGTAATTTCCACGGAGGTGGTCTCATACGGTGAAAACGGCGATTCAGCCCTCATCAAACTTAGACTTAATAACCCCCGGAACGCCGTTATCAAAGCAGTATCGATCGAGAACCTTGACACCGACCTCTACGAAGATGACACCTTCAAAACAACCATGCTTGACGGATACACAACTATGTATCTTAAGGTTTCAAATCCTGCCAAGTTTGTGTCCATGTATGCGATAGAGAACCTTACCGTGTCCGTTGGAAACTCCACATCGGTTGTACAAAGCGACGCACTTCTTGCAGTCGATTTCTACAGATTGATTGAGACTGCGGATGACTGGTACAACTATGTGGTTAAGAAACCTGATGAAAACGCAAGACTTGCAGACGATATAGATTTTGCAGGTGTTCCAAGAGAGCAGATTTGCGTAACTAGCACATATACCGGAAAACTTGACGGCGGAATGGGAAAAGGCGGCGCCGAAAAGGACAGCAATGCCACAAGAAAAGGTTTCAGCCTTAAGAATATTACATTAACGGGAAGCGGATATAACCCCGTTGTGTTTACAAGAGTTGACGGCTCTGTAAAGAACCTTTGCTTAGAGGATTTCACCGCCAATGTTCCGAACAGAGATTACAACGGTTTTATCACAGCATTATATGGAGAGGTCAGCAACGTTCATACTGTGAGATCTCATATTACAGGAAGAACTTATCTGACAACCCTTGTTTGCTATGCATACGGCGGAACTCTGATCGAAAACTGCAGTTCAACCGATGCGGAGATTACATACGCCGAGCCTGCAAATTCAAATACAGAAGGTAAAATCGGAGCCATCGCAGCTAGAGCTGACGGCTGCAGAGTCACCAACTGTTTTGCAAGAAACGTAAAGATAGAAGCAAACGATTTAAGAACCTGTCTGGGTGCAGGAGCAATAGTAGGCTACAGCGGAACTTCAGCCCTTGAAAATCTGTATGCTACAGGTGAGATCAGTGTGCGTGGCAACAACGTAGGCGGAATTGTGGGTTACCATACCGCAGGCTGCGTCACCAACATGATGACCAATATAATTTCAAGAGTAAACGTAAAGAGTTACCAGGATAACGTAGGTGGTATAGCAGGTGAAATCAACATCACCGAGGGAACCATCGCCGAGAGAAACAACATGTCCGGTGTTGCTCTTGGAAATGTAATGTGCGTCAACACGGATTCAGATGACGTTTCATATACAACAGGTTCCATGGCAGGAACAAGGAGCACCTTCTACGGCTGTGAGGTTCAGCTTTATAACGGTATTACCGGAGCCAAATTTGACGAGGACGGAATACTTATTTTAGATGAATCATATCAGGGTACCGTAAAGGATTATGACAAGAACACATTTGGCCTTATCACATATGATCAGGCCACGAATCCTGCCACCTATACGGATCCATCACTCCTTGATATGGATGCCGGTGCTTACGATTACAGCAAGGCAGCAGCAGAATACCTGCCTACGCTATATTACTACGGTACAAGTGTGCCCATGCCTTTCCAGGAGAAGGATATACCTTTGAGTCTTACCAAGGTTGGAAACAACCTTATAAAGGTTACAAGCGTATTCGTCAATGAAACAGAAAGACGTATTGCCCTTGACCTTGAAGGCCCTGAAGGCTATGTCATTACCGGCTATGAAATAAAGGATCTTAATTCCAAATTCTATAACAACCATAAAGCAACCTTTAATGCAAGCGGTATCGCAAGACAGCCTATTGAGTATGACATCAAGCAGGAGCATTTCTTAGACAGTTACATGCTTATGTCCATAAGCTATAAGAGCGCTGACGGAAAAATAACGGGTCATTCAAATTTCGAGAATAATCCTGTACGAATTCCCCTTATGCTCTTCGCGGATATTGCGGGTATTACTACCTGGAATAGGTACATTAATGAGGAGACCAATTACGGCAACTATGAGAACTTCAGAATCGTAAATGATATCGATTTTTCATCGGGAGCAGCTTATACAAAGAACGCAAAGATAGGACGTTTGAGAGGTGATTCAAAGCGTACCTTAAGCAACATCAGACTCACCAATGCAAACGAGAACCTTATCTTCAGACTGAATTCCGAGATATCAAACCTTAGATTCAGTGACTGCTCAGTCAACACAAAGAGCCGTGACTGTATCGGTCTTATCGGAACTTCATCGGGTGCGGTTTATGATATGGAATTTAACAATATCACCATCAACAGCACCTCCGCCAACAACTTCATCGGCCTTATCGGATACCAGAACGGTGGCTGCATCGGTAAGTATGATGAGGCAGATCCCGATGCCGGAAAGATTGTTTTAAACAATGTAACCATAGGAACAAACGCTACAACTGCAAGTCCCTATGCAGGCGGCATTACGGGATATGCGAAGAGTAATACGATTTTCACAAATATAGATGCAACCAATGTAAATGTATTTGGAAACGGAAATGTTGGAGGAATCTCCGGAGGAGCAGGCAAGGCAAGCTTCTATAAGATCAGGGGTACAGATTTCACTGTTACTTCAAATGCCAATGCGAGAGTAGGCGGCATTGTGGGAGGTTATGAGCCGGGAAGATTGTCAGGCAAAACCGGATCCTTCTTCGCAGACGTAACCCTTACGGGAACAGTCAGCAAAGATGCTGACGGATATACAGATACATCAACCACAACCATAAGCTTCAAGAATCCGACCACAAGCAGTACTCACATTGGCGGACTCATTGGCTACACGAATGTTTATTTCCTTGGCAAAATCAACTCTGCCGGGGCATACAACACAAGAGTAGTGCAAACCTCACCCTATGACACCGCAGAAACCAATGTCAGCAACATGGTAGACGGCATAGTGGTCAAGGGATATGTCAATAACATTGGCGGTATGTATGGTTATTGTACAGATGACTATGACAGCCATTGCTATAACACTCTGGTAACCGCTGTTAAGGATACCACCGCAGTTTATAACTACGTAGGCGGTATCGCCGGACAGATTTCCTATATCAGCTACTATGACATGGTTAAGGGAACGAAGATCAAGATTAACAACCATGGTTTCGTAGGACTGGGATACGGTTACAAGTCCTCAGACGGTTCAATCTACTATTGTAAGGTTGAGGATTCGACGATTGAACTGAATCAGACCGGAAGCATAACAACGGAGCTTAAGAACGTCGGCGGTGTTATCGGATATGCATATTATCCTGTCTACTATTCGAGTGCGGTAAATACAACCATAGATGCGCCTAAACACAATAATGTAGGAGGCGTGGCAGGATACCTTAACAACTCCTTATCCCGATGCTTCTACTACGCGGAGCCTGAAAGCGATGCATCGCCAAAGGCAAATGATAAATACTTCGTTTCAGGTAACAACTACGTAGGAGGTGTAGCAGGATATCACTTTACGGGAAGTGTCCAGTACAGCTACTCCAATGCAAATGTAAAAGCCGATAATTTCTATGCAGGCGGTATAGACGGAGCATATAGAAACGGATATACGGTAACCAGGGTAAGCGGTAAGGACAACTACGGTTATTCAACGACATCGCTTTTTGGAAACTATTTTGCAGGAACCGTCAGTGCAAAGGATTATGCCGGAGGTTTGGTGGGAGATGTTACCATGGTCTCCAGCGAAGCGGTAAGCTCCCACGGTGGAAGCGGTGCGGCAGCCAATGGCGGAAGACGAGTCAATGCTACAGATTCTCTTCCCAAGACCGGTTCGGCAAACGAAATTACTTATACATACAGAAACCTGGGACTTGCTTCAAAGATTACTGTCACCGGCGGAACCCATGCCTATGCTTTTGCAGGAAATGTGGACGGCTTTGAAGGTAAGGCTAACAGAAGCAACCAGACCAGCGGAAGCTACGGAGATGCCAAGGACAGATCGACTGTTGATAAGGCAGATATAACCTTCTTCTGGGACAGCACTGAACTTGAAACCACAGCAGGTTCTGTGAAACTGGCATTCCTTAAGAACTCCGAGGCCCCTGAATGGGCAAGAAACGGAAGTGCCAAGTTCGTTCAGTATAACGTAATAGAAGGCACCACGGATGTGGCAAGATATGTGGTTTACAGTAACGACAGAACGGGTGTGTATGACACCAAGGAGAAGGATACAACCAATACATTAAACGTTCGACTTATTACAGGAACCGACCTGGCGACCCACGGACCTTACTATACTATGTACCATGTATCCTCCAGCACAGGGAATACAAATCCCGGTTGGGCAGGACGATACTACTATGTAATTCTCACAGCTGATACAAAGACCTACTCCGGCGTTTACGCCAACGGAAATTACGGTGCAGTATCAGGCAAGAGTTATCTGCCTCATATAAGAGTGAATAACAACAATACTGCGAATGATCTTCTTACACAGTATCAGGTAAGGAAGAATATCAATCTTCCCGCACCCACAAGTTCACTCGGAAAGATAAGACTTCGGGCGGCCATGAGGATAATGCGCCCCGTAATATCTGACCCTGTGGTATATGCAAGCTCAGCATCGACAATAAATATTGAGTTTGCGGAGAATGCTTTGCAGGCAGAATCTACATATGTAAAGGTTTACTACGGAAACCAATCCGAACCTGCAGTTCAGACCCTTTTAAATTACGGTGAGAGTAATTCAAGGGTTCTGACGCTAAATTATGATTTTGCAAAGAAGATAAGAATTGAATATGGATATGCTGATGTAGGCGGATACATTGCCTCCATGAGTGAAGACGGAAAGACTCTCGGAGTTGACTATGAGATAGAAGACATTTTAGAGGATTACAGTTTCCTTGATGACTACACCATGGCCTATAAGGATGAAGACTCCCTCGAAGAGGAAGAAGGCGACGGGGGCGAGTCACTTGAGGGCGGCAATCCATATATCTATAAGCCCAGATCTCTTGCGAGACGTGTAATGACTTACGATACAGCATATTACTATGTGACAGATGGCGGCGTAGTCAAAGGCTACGGCAGCAGTGCTGAAGAGAGAGGTGAGGACGGCAAGGATCCCACTGCAACTTTGATTTCCGGTAAGTTTGTAAATATCTATGAAGGATTCGGACTTACTTCATCAGGAAGGGTTATTAATCTTTCTGACGGCAGTGTGATAGGAGATACGGTTAAGGGAATCGAACTTACCAGGAGTCCTAAAGCCCTTGAAGAATTCAACCTTAACGGAATGCCCGTATCAACATATTGGAAGTACGCGATGATAGGTGGTGCAGATGATTCCATTACCCGTGAAGCTCAGATACTAAAGAGCCGAAACGGAAATGTGAATATCATTCATTCCTCCATTGAAAACATCAAGGATTCCGCAGTCATGTATACGAAGGATGGAGACGAGTATCTGACTGTTCTTGGAAACGACGGAATTATGTTTGACCTTTATATGGGTGAAAACATAAATGCTCCCGAGGACTTTAAACGAAGCGGAATCCTATACATGTCAAATAACTTTAACACATCTGCACCCTTTATCCTCGTAGAGTACGCCAACGGAGGTATAGTCGGTTACAACTACATGACAGGAGAATATCTCTTCGATAATTCCATCAAGAATGAGATGTCCCTTATCGACTACATCAAGGTTTACTTTAGCGGAGATAAATCCTTGTTAAAACCTGCGGCTTCCTCATACGGAGCAACGGGACGTGTTGCAGAACTTGCAGGAACACCTGAAAGACTTGCAACCATGGTTGTAGGCAATAATAACGGTGAACTGCTTGAAGGCAATAATGAAGGCGGTGAGACAGCCTTTGACAAGTCTACAGAAAAGGTTCTCTTTGATGAAGATAATACCGAGAAGGCAGGAGATAACAAGGCCTTAAGGAACGTTGAAGAGGACAGTGGTTTTGACATAGGAATTGATACCGACGAAGTTAAGGGAAGCGATTCCGAGAACAAGAAGAGTAATGTCGCTGACGGAATGCTCATTGCGGGCAACATGGATGAAGGAGAAGCGGCAGGAAACGGAATTGAAGGCGGCGCATCCACGGAAGGCGAAAGAAACGGAGGCGAAGCTTTGGCCATGGGCGGCACTGCATCAGAAACCGGAGAGGAATCCCTTGTGGGAGGTTCGAAGGCAGCAGGCTTAGGAGGAGAAGAAAACTCCAAGAAGGCTCACACAAATGGTGAAGGCGGAGGCAGTGGTACCGGTGAGGTTAACGAACTTGACGAACCTGATCTTGAGGGAAGCCAGGAAACTGTTGACGGTACCAATGAAACTTCAGGAGAAGCCACAGGCGGCGGAACAGGAAGGGCACCCGCCGTGGAAGGAAAGGCTTCAAGTAATGAAACTGCAGCCACGGAAAGCCTTGAAACCGATGGAGTCAACGTAGGTAAACATTCGTCAAGCGTGAAGGACTTGATGGAAGTGGCGGAAGATGAGGAGACAGAAAGTGAAGCTCCCACTGACAGTGTCACCACTGAGAAGAAGCTTATGACTGTTTATAATCAGTCAACCGGAACCTACGAAATCATTGACATGGATAAGTTCATGACGGATTCAGGTTATGAGTCGGAGAATGCAAGACTCTCCATTAAGGACTTCAGTGTTTACGGAGGCTATATAACTGACAGCAAGCCGACGGATGAAGAAAACAAGAAGGGAATGGCACTTTATGTATTGGCATCCTTAGCGCTCCTTGCGGGTATAGGTGGTGCAATCTACTATCGAAAGAAGCATAAGGTCAAAATCTAATTAATCATGGGGGTGAAATAATTGAAAAGAAAGATGACGGTAACCAGCGGAGGAAGCAGTTTTGTTCTTGAGGTCAAGAGCTGTGAGAACAGCACCTGGCAAGGAACATTAACCTGGGTTGAAGGGAACAAGAAGGAACACTTCCGAAGCGTAATTGAGATGCTGCGGTTGATACGTTCTACCATGAACGTAGCCGAAGAATAACTTTTTCATATTTTCTCCGAGAGAGCCTGTTGTAGTTTGTGCCGCTACAGCAGGCTTTCTTATTGGGGCTTTTTGGGGGCTTTTCGCGGGGCCTTTTGCGACACTTTTTGAGGAACTTGTGCCTAAGCGGGCTGTATCCTGTGCCTTAGTCACAGAATTTCCCCGGCTCCGAAACCTCAAAAACAAGCTTCTGTGACTAAAGCAGCAGCTTACCTGCCCTTAGTCACAGCTTTTTAGCAATTTACGCCGGCCCGAGGCCGGCTCTTCTCTTTTAAAGCAAGAATTTGGTGACCTGATACGGCATGGTTACCCGACTTAGTCACAGGACCTCTTTTTTCGAAGCTTCGGGTATGAAGAAAGCTGTGATCCTAAGCAGGAAAATCCGCTGATTTAGGCACAACATTGCTTTCAAAGCTTGAATCGAAATCCATGAGCCACCTGTTGACACCCTATTTAATAGGGTGTAAATTAAAAGGAGAAGAAATGTGAAAAAGCCTGGGAAGTGAATGATATGGAGAAGAGTGTATTTGAAAGTATTATGACTGGCATCAACGAGGCAATTGATGATGCCAAGAGTGAGAAGCCCATTCTAAAAAGACACAAGGTAGTTGTGGAACCTGTGAAGGTGTTCGGGGCTGACGAGGTTAAAAAAATACGTAATACAACCGGCATGTCTCAAAAAACATTTGCCTATTACATGGGCGTTTCCGATAAAACTGTTGAAGCATGGGAGGCAGGTAAAAATCATCCTTCCGGGGCAGCAAGCAGATTGCTCAGCATGATGGAAATGGATAAAGAATTGGTAATCAAATTTCCATTTGTAACCAATGTAATCACGCAGAAACAAATGTAAACAGTGCAGAGTATGTTGCCAAGGCTAATATGCCTTGGCACTTTTTTTGAAATTTTATTGTGATTTGCTTAGGAATTTTGTCCCAGAAAGACACTTATTATATAGAGAGTAGTTAGATGACAAAAGTAGGTAAAACCTTGTATATCGGCGGCTCTCAAAAAAAATCAAGATTTTTTTAAAAAATTTGAGCCACTTTTAGTTGCGCGGAAGTCTTTTAAGATGAGTGATGAAAAACGAAATGTTTTTTCACCCAAACGGCACAGTAGAAAATTGGTATTCAATATGAAAGAGGGAAAACACATGTTAAAGAACAAAAGAGTGGTTAAGGCATTGACTATCGGATTAGCAACAGTTCTTGCTACACCTTCAATGACAGCATTCGCAGCAGCACCCGGCGAAGTTGAGCCTCAGGCTGCAGACGATACTGTAGCGGCTGTAGCAGTTGACGCTTCAGCGGTTACTGAAGTTGCTCCCGTAGAAGTAAAGAGCGATAACAGGGATGAAATCGACACTGCAATCAAAGAAACAAAAGAAGCTTTAGAAGCTGAGAAGAAAGCTAATGATGCAGCTGATGATGCAGTAAAGAATGGTTTGCCTCAGGCAGGTGTTGTTTCATTACTTGAAGATAATGATGTCAATGTAGTTACCGGAGCTAGATTCGAAGGATGGAATTTAGTACTTAAAACGGAAGATGTTGATGATTCTGCTTCAGAGAACGATCAGCTTGTGGATGATGCACTCAGTGATGCTGCTAAGGCTCTTGATGATGGTAAAGAGGAGCTTGAAGATAAACTTGAAGAGTTTAACGATAAGGCAAAAGAATCATTGGGTGACAGCAAAGAAGCTGTAACTGATGCTTATAGAGCAGCTGGTGAACTTCTTAAGGTAGATGATGCTAAAAAGGCTGCTGATACGGCTACAAATTCTGGCGCAGCGCAGGCACAGGCTGATGTGGCAAAGGAAGCTAGTGAAAACGCTGCAGCTTTTGCTAATAAAGCTGAAACAAATGCCAGTGATGCATATGATGAATTCTTGGCTGCAAAGAAGAACTATGAGGATGCCGAATCAATTGCTAAAGCAGCAAACGAAGCAGCTGATAAGGCTATAAAAGAAGGCCGCGCTGATGCAGAAGAGGCTGTTACCTATGCTAAGGCTGCAGAGTTTACAGCAATTGGCCTTAAGAATGAGATGGAAGCTGCAAAGAAAGTAGCTGAGGGAACTCAGGCTTATTATGAGGGAGAACTTAAAAAGGTTGAAGATAACCTTAAGGCTCTTGGAGATGCAAAGGTACAGCTTGATAAAGACCATGAATACGCTCAGGGCCAGTATAATAAAGAAAAAGCCTTATTAGACGAGATGGCCGGAGCTCTCAAGGATGCTCAGGATGCTTACAACGGGACAATTTCCGATTGGGATGTTATTGCGGAGACATGGAAGATACAGGGTCTTGAAGGTGCTCTTGCCAGGGCAAGAGCAGCTCTTGCTAAGGCTGGATATGATCAGTGGCAGGCTGATAAAAAGGTTGAGCAGCTTGAACTTAGCCAGGAATTAAAGGACGCATATGGACTTATCGAAAAGGCTTATGCACAGGCTCTTGAAGAAGCAAACAAAAATGCTGAAGAAGGCAAGAAAGTAGGCCTTGAAGAAGTTGTTTCCGATAATGTTACTGTTATTTCCGGTAAGATTAGCGATCTCAAGGATGC